>ENA-ORTD01000008-ORTD01000008.1-human-gut-metagenome-genome-assembly--contig:-NODE-8-length-249938-cov-3.340723_pt1 | contig 249938 bp, 232 predicted proteins | sample MGYA00241907_ERZ509178 | MGnify/ENA primary metagenome ERZ509178 (study PRJEB26280, sample SAMEA2338793) | human gut metagenome | biome: human gut; feature: human-associated habitat; material: faeces...
CCGAAAAGGGAAATGTTATTGAAGTCAGTGATGCAATCGGCCGTTTTGTGAAGGTGACAGCGATTGCGGGAAATAGTAAGGATACACATACGATTACCTACAAGGAAATCAGAGTGTATGGAGAACAGGTGCTGGCTACTATGGAACAACTGCAAAGACTTGTTGCCTATGCGGATACGATTGATCTTACCAAGAGTGATGCTATGTATGTGGAAAGCTTTACAAAGGCATTGCAGGCTGCAAAAGAAGCAATTAAGAATGATGAAAATCTGGATAATGTGAATACCGTGTATTGGGCATTATATGATAACATCTTGAATTTAAATTTAAGTGATTTGATCAATCTTGGATTAACCAAAGTGAAAAAAGTAACGGCGATGAATGATCCTTCTGGTAATTCTCAACAGATCGTAGATGGTGAAATAGAGACTGGTTGGAATTCCGGACGCCTGAGTCCAACAGGAAAACCATATCAGGATGATCCAATCATGCCGGGATGGGTTATCATTGAATTGGATGATGTTTACAATATTAGTGATTTGAATGTGCAATTCAGTGCTTCCCGTGGTAATTTATGGCACAATTATGAATTGTATACCAGCGTTGATGGTAATGAATGGGTGAAAGTCGGCGAAAAAACATCGCAGAATAAACCTAATAAAGCAGAGGATTCTTATGCTTTACAACAGGTAAAAGCAAAATTTATTAAGATGGTGACAACGAATATTCAACGTGAAGCCGATGATCAAAAACGTAGTTCTTACAATGTTGGAGAATTACAGATCATGGGTAGTGCCATCGTAAAGGTGGATACTACAGCATTGGAAGCTTTGATTGCTGAAGTAAAAGCATTGAAAAAAGATGACTACACAGCACAAAGCTATCAGATAGTGACTAAACAGCTAGAAGTAGCAGAAGCATTGTTAAAAAAAGATGAGATAAGTGAAGAGGATGTTAAGAAAGTGGCCTTTGCATTGCAGAGTGCTAAGGATGCTTTGGTGGAAAAGGCAAGTGTTGAAAGTGTAACTAAGTTAGAAAGTCTTGTAAAAGAGGCAAAAGGCATGAAAGACGCCTATTCTGAAGATGCCTTTAAGGATGTACAAGCGGCTATGGATGCAGCCGAAAGCTTGTTAAAAGATCTTGCTAATATGAGTGAAGAAGATGCGAAAGAAAGTATTTCTATGTTATCTTCAGCTATTGAAACACTTAAAAACGTGACTTTGCAAGAAGCGAAAAAGCAATTATCAGAAACAATCCAGCAGGCACGCGCGTTGCTTGAGGATGAAACTATTGCACAGATGACGGCAGAGAGTGTAAAAGCGTTACAGGCAGCTTTGACAAAAGCCAATGAAGTATATGAAGATCAAGAAGCAACTCTTGCACATATCAAGGAAGCACAAACCACTTTAACAAAGGCTATAAAAGGTTTGGAACCAATTAAAACTGATACGAGTGCTTTAAGAACATTAATTGCGGCAGTAGAACAGCTTGCAGAAACAGACTATACAGCAAACAGCTATAAAGTGGTTGCTGAAAAATTACAAGTAGCAAAAGCAGTACTAGAAAAAACAAACCCAAGTGCTGAAGAAGTGAAAAAGGCAGAGCTTGCATTACAAAATGCCCAGAAAGCGTTAGTTGTAAGAGCTAGCAAGGAAAGTGTAGCTGTATTAAAGCGACTTGTTGAAGATGGCAAGAAAATGAAGGATGCTTATACTGAGGAAGCCTTTAAGGATGTGCAGACAGCGTTAGATTTGGCACAAGGTTTATTGACAGATCCATCAAATATGGCGGAAGTAACTACAAAAGAAGTCGTGCTATCTTTATCTACAGCTATCGATGCATTGCATAAGCTTACCCTACAAGAAGCGAAAGAGCAGCTTACCGAAATGATTACGTATGCAGATACACTGTTAAAAGCAGATACTATTGAACAAATGACTGCAGAAAGCGTACAGGCATTACAAACGGCGCTGAAACAGGCGAAGGAAGTAATAGCAAACGAAAAAGCATCACTTGAACAAATTAAGACGACTCATACAACTCTTGTGAATGCAGTAAAAGGATTAAAACCACAAGAGCCAGTGACGCCTGATACAACGGCACTACAAACACTTATTAAAGAAGTGGAAAAGGTAACAGCTGATCTTTATACGGTGCAAAGCTATGAAGCACTTAGCAAGAAATTGCAAGATGCTAAAGCGGTATTGGAAAAAACAAATCCAAGTGCAGATGAAGTAAGCAAAGCAGAACTTGAATTACAAAGTGCGAAAAATGCACTCGTCGTTAGAGCAAGCAAGGAAAGTGTAGAGATATTAGAAACACTTGTTGAAGAAGGTACGAAATTAAAAGATACCTATACAAAAGATGAATTTAAGGACGTGCAAACGGCTTTAACATTGGCAGAAAGTTTATTAAAAGATCCATCTAATATGAGTGATGAGGAAACCAAAGAAGTTGTGTTATCTTTATCTACAGCCATTCAAGCGTTAAAGGATCTGACACTTCAAGCGGCAAAGAAACAGCTGCTGGAAATGATACAATATGCGGATGTATTGTTAAAGGGTGAAGATATTAAGCAAATGACACCTAAGAGTGTTCAGGCGCTGCAAACTACTTTGAAACAGGCCAAGGAAGTTTATAAGGACGAAAAAGCAACGCTTGAAGATATAAAAGCAATGCATAACACCTTGGTAACGGCCATCAAAAAGCTGGAAGTAAGGCTGGATACAACGAAATTAGATCGTGAAATTACCATTGTCGAAGATATGCTTAACCATATTGATCGATATGAGCCTTCTTCGGTTGCAAAACTTAAAGATGCTTTCCAACATGCAAAAGATGTGAAAAAAACTGCTAAGAATCAGCAGGAACTGGATGAAGCATTACGATTGCTAAAAGAAGAAAGACAAAAAGCTATACGATTAAAAGATAAAGATACAACTATAGGTGATAAAGATACAAATGTAATTGATAAAGAAAAAACTGAGGGAACAAAGGATACGGTTGATGTTCCTACAGGGGATACCAGTGCAACAGGTGTATTTGCAGGCTTGCTGATCATTGCTGGGGGAGCTATTATTACCTTAGTGAAAAGAAAAAAGCGCGTATAGTTGTATGCGATAAGAAAAGCCAGCGGGCATTCTGATAAAGAGCGCCTCTGGCTTTTTCATTCTATTCGCTATAAATGGTTAATTAGTTTTCTTTTTGACGTACGACTTCAAAGGCAAAAATGGCGGTAGAGGCCGCTGCCGTCATGGCATTGCGAAAATCACTGCGATAAGGTATATAGAGATTTTGATCACTGTGCGTCATAACAGCTTTACTTAAGCCACGCATTTCGCCCCCAATAGCAAGACAGATGCGTTCAGGAAAGGTGTAGGAATAAAGCGAGATTGCATCTTTGCGCTGCGCACAAAGAAGCGTGATATCGTTTTGATGAAGATAGGTTAAGGTATCTTCCATATCATCTGCGATAATAATATTCATATATTCACTTGCTCCAGCACTTGCTCTGGTAACGACATCGGCTGCCGTTGTCCAATTACGCAAAGGTACAAGAACACCATCACAGCCTGCGGCATATAAGGTTCGTAAAACATAGCCAAAATTAAAGGGATCTTCTACTCCTTCAACCAATGCCAGAAATACCTGCTTTTTATTAACAAGCTCTTCTAAATTTTGATACTTGCGTTGCCCACAATAGGCGATGATGCCTCCATGCGTCTTTCCTGTAGCAAGAGCATCAATTTCTTCTCGTTTCACATAGGCGATATCCACTTGAGCTTCTTTTGCTTTATGCAAAATAAAAGCAGTATCCTTATCTTTCTTTTTGGCATCTACCAAAATCTTATGAACCTTGCGTTTCTTTCCTAATAAAGCTGCTTTTACACTGATATTTCCTTCGACAATACAGGTTTCCATAAACTTCCTCATTTCTTTTAACCATTATAATATAATTCTTTCAAATTACAAGGACTTTTCTTTTCTTCATGCGTCAAAAATGGTACACTAATACCAGTATGAACAGGAGGATGACTATGAAAGCAGCACTTGTGACGATGAATGTAAAAGCAGGACAATGCGCTGAAAATGTGCAATATATGAAACAGCAGATCAAGCGAGCAAAGGAAGATGGAGCTGATTTGATTGTATTTCCTCAAAATGCTGTCAGCGGTTATTTGTTAGGCGATGTCTGGTTAGATGAGGATTTTTGTCGGTATGCGGACAGTTTTAATGATGAATTGATTCGTGAAAGTGAGGATATTGCGATTGTTTGGGGGAATATCCGTTATCGTAATCGTCGGCGATTTAATGCGGCTTTTTTTGCTTATCAGAAAAAGACGCATATGCGCGTGAAACAAAATGAGCTTTTGCCTTATATGCAGGATGCCTTATATTTTGAAGAAAATCCGATAAATAGTGCGATAGAATATAAAGAGGATATGGTATTTGCGCTGAATTTTGGTGATGAGATTCAACTTGCGGATATGAATATCAATCTGGATGCGCGCCCTTATGATATGCAGAAGGCATATCATCCCCATGGAAATGTCATTTACGTCAATGCCTGTGGGATGCAAAATATGGATCACAGCGTCATGTTGATGGAAGGTGGAAGCTGTGTGCTTCGGAATGGAAAATGTCTTTATCAAGCGCCTTATTTTCAAGAAGATTATGCCTTGGTTGATCTTGCATCGCAGAAAGAAGATAATGAAAAACCACGCTCTTTGTTAGCGGCATTAACCATGGGTATTCAACAATTTGATGCACAGGTTTTTGCAGGAAAGCTTCCTTGGATCGTTGGAATGAGCGGTGGCTTGGATTCCAGTGTCACAGCAGCATTGCTTGTTTATGCTTTAGGCAAACAACGTGTTTATGGTTATAATCTGGCTACTCGCCATAATCGCGATATTACGAAATCAAATGCCCGACAAGAAGCACAAGCTTTAGGGATTGCTTATCGCGAAGGGGCCATAGAAGCACTTGTTGAAGCGACAGAAACAACTTTATTGCAGGAATATGGTTACGATGTGAAACAATATCCTATCTTGGTAAAAGAAAATTTGCAGGCCAGAGCAAGAGGTTATTTATTAAATAGCTTTGCTGGTATGTTAGGAGGCGTTGTTGTAAATAATGCCAATAAGGTAGAAGTAGCGTTAGGATATTGTACTTTATATGGTGATAGCATCGGGGCATTGTCTTTGATTGGAGATCTTACCAAGGTACAGTTGTTTGCATTATCAAAAGAATTAAATGACGTATTCGCGAAAGAAGTTGTGCCACATGCGCTATTACCTGATGTGCAAGGAAATGCTATCACTTGGGAAATGCCCCCTAGTGCAGAATTAAAGGAAGATCAATTAGATCCTATGAAATGGTTCTATCATGATTATCTGGTGGAACATTTAGGAAAAGATATGAGTGTATCACAATACTTAAAACGCTATGAGGATAAGACGCTGGATGAGGAAGTTTGGCGATGGATCTGTTATTATGGGCTAGACGATCCGAAAGCGTTTATCAAGGATTTAGAATGGTTCTTAACTACGAAAGAGCGCAATGCTTTTAAAGGATTGCAATTGCCTCCGGCTATTTGTGTCCATCATGATAATTTTACCAATCGTAAGCTGTCACAAATGCATAAAGATCAAAGCTTGCTTGCTGCATTTAAACAGAAATATGGTGGCTAATCTTTCAAAAATTTAAGATTTCTTCACAAAGTTCTATGCTAAAATAAAAGGGATGGAGGGACTGTATGAAAATTAAAATAACACAAGAAATGCGCAAGAAGATGTGGATGGCCATTATTGTCATTGCGGCAGGCATTACCATTTTTTTCGCATTCGATAAGTTTTCACTTTTATGGAATGGCATAAAAAGTATTTGTTCTTTAACAACACCTTTTATTCTGGGATTTGCTATTGCCTTTTTGTTAAATAAACCGATGGAATTTATTGAGCATAAGTTATTAGGAAAATTACCGCTGAAAAAAGAGCATCGACGCAATATTGCGGCAATCCTGGCTGTCTTATTAGGTATTATCATTGTTGGGGCGTTCTTGGCAATGCTGATTCCACAATTGATGGAGAGTATCTTATCTTTAGTAAAGGCTTTTCCTGGCTATATGGAAGATACGCAGGAGTTTATCAATGATTTTATTGAAGAAAATGGAATTGCGGCAGAGGAAATCACAAAGATGCTGTCACAAAATAATCTGCTGACCAGAATGACAGAATTTGTCACGGATGCAGTACCGAAAATGTTAAAGTATACATATCAATTTGGTTCGACCTTATTGGACATCGTGTTAGGCATTATGTCTGGTTTGTATATGCTGATTGATAAGGAGCGTTTAATGGGATATGCAAAACGTATCAATTATGCCTTATTCCCAATAGAAATAGCGGAATATTTGCATCGTATGACACTTGCCAGCGGGGATATTTTTAATAACTTCATCGTAGGAAAGGCAATTGATTCTTTGATTATCGGCATCTTGTGTTATATTGGTTCATTAATTTTTCAGTTCCCATACGCTTTATTATTGTCTGTATTCGTCGGTGTTACGAATATGATACCGGTATTCGGTCCTTTCATTGGAGCTGTGCCGGGCATTGTGATCCTTTTTATCATTCATCCGATCACAGCTTTATATTTCGCTTTATTCATCTTCGTATTACAACAATTTGATGGCAATATTTTAGGACCTTTGATCTTAGGTGATAAACTTGGTTTACCAAGTATTGGAATCTTATTCTCGGTATGTGTAGGGGGAGGTTTATTTGGAATCATCGGTATGTTTATCGGAGTTCCTTGCTTTGCTGTTATCTATGCTGCCGTTCGTGAATTTGTGAATTATCGTTTAAAACAGAAAAAACTGTCTTTGGAACAACTAAGCTTTCAGGCCCAAAAGGATGCTAAACAAAAAGAAGAGGAATTTGAAGAAATTATTCGTGATGATGAATAAAGAATACTTAAAAAGAACAGTCGCATAATGATCAAATAGATCTTGTCGGCTGTTCTTCTCTTTTGGCTTATTGTGATGAAGAAGGTGAATCCTCATGGAATAATACGCCTTTATATTTAGGTAAAGAAAAGCGTTCTGCGAATAAATCACATTTACATAGTAACAAGTAATAGACAGGCAATCCATTACCACATAAGGTTTCAAAATTTGCCTGTCCTTTAGCAAGGATGATATCTGCATCCTGAATGGCCTGGAAGGCTTGTTGACTGATATGACGAATATCCGTACCGGCCATGGCGATACCATTATCAATCACATGACAGATACTTTGCAGATGAACATCCTGTGCATCTATCATCGTGGCATCGTTAATGACCTCACCCCCACGTACCATCGCGGTGATGCTAAGGTGAGGATATTGGAATTGCAATTGTTCAATGAGTAATTTATCAAGCAAAATCTCACCACAATTATCACAAATATATAAAAGACGCTGGGCATTTGCTAAATCTTGTTTTAATGCGGCATATTTCTGGGAATCCAACACATCTTCATCGGCTTTTGCTAATAAATCTAAAAAGAAATTCGCATCAACCTCATCCAAAGCACCAAAGTCAATATAATTGCCAACTCTTGCCAATTGGATGGCATATGCAAGTGCATCCTCTTTGCACTGTATCTGTTTGCGGATATCCGCTTCCATCGCACACATCATTTCATTGTAATGCTTTTTGATGGTAGCATAGGGCAATACAGCATGTGGAAAGGTTTTAGCATATAAAGCATCGATTTGATTAGACAGCCAAGGCATGGTTTCTTCATCCTTGCTGTTTCCTAAGATATGCAAAACTTCTTTCATATAAGATAGTTTCTTTTTTTCATCGCTTTCTTTTCGTATTTTTTCATCCTGTTTTTTAATTAAACAAGCAATACAGCGGGCATTCATTTCCATGCTCATCAACTCCTTTATAATTGTTTTGTAAATGTATATCCCTTTTTCTTATAGCCTTTTTGTTCATAAAAGGTATGTGCTTGCTGTCTGCATAAACCACTGCTGATGGCGATATCACTAGCCGCATGTGCTTTGGCACACGTTTGCGCATAGGCTAAAAGGCTGCTTCCGATACCGGTATGCTGCTTGTCTTCGCGTACAGCCAGAGCAATTAATCTTGCGTATTGTCCTTTGGTTTCATATGCATAAAGATATGCCAATCCTGCAAAGCCAAGCACTTCACCATCTTTTTCAAAGACGATGCTTTGATACTGATCGCTTTTTTCCATGGCTTTCAGCTGAATCATGACATCTTCTTCATTCATTGACCCATAACCCAATTCCTTCTGAATAAGCCGCGTAATGGCTTTTAGATCATTGGAAATATTAATAAAACGACATGGCATATGCATACCTCCTTTGTTCTATTATAAAGCTTTTAGAAAAAATAACCAAGGTTTGCTTTTCTTTGCTGCTTCAAATTGTATGAGACAGCAACAGTGCGTGTTATCGTTTTTTTGTAAGCTTCGCATGACGCTTATCCCAAATAAAAAAGGACGTAATGTCCTTTCTTAAGACGCTGGATTTAAGGCAGCAATACCACTTTCAAATAATTCATCACTCAATGTGAAGTTGCAACGCTTGCATTCTTGGATGATGTTCATGATATGATCACTAACACGTTCAATATCCGTCATGATTTCCGAATAGATGACACAATCTTTCGCATTGATTTTCTCTTCATATAAACGTTCGATTTGTTTTTGACGATAATTTGCGGTTAACTCATCAATACGATCTTCAATACGTTCAATCTTTTCGTAACAATCATTTTGTGAATCTAAACGATAGGTAAACAAAAGAGCGAAGCTTTTTTCTAACAGCTCTTCAAGTTGTTTTATTTCATCCTTGATCCATTCACTACTGCTTAGTTTATATTCGCTGCCATCTATGGCATATTGAATGATATTGATGGCATGATCGCCAATACGTTCAATGTCAGCAAAGCATTTATATAAAGCATTACAGGTGGTAGAATCGCTTTCGTTCATTTTTAAGGAACTGACCTTTGACATGTAGTTGGTGATTTCATAATTAATGAAATCTATGCGTTTTTCTCGTTTGTTGATTTTATCTAGTTTAAATGGCTCTCCATATAAAGCCTGCATACTTTCCTGCAAATTGGTTTCTGTCAGCTTTAACATGGCTAAGGCTTCTTTACGTAAGGAAGAAATCGCGATAGGGACACTACCGATGTTGTCTTCATCGATAAAAGTCAATGGAATGTTGTAGCCGGCATCTTCTATTTCCTCTGGTTTTATCGGCAGAATGAGTTGAGCCAGTTTTGCGAGCTTATTACCAAATGGCAACAATAATAAGGTGGTGACAATGTTAAATGCGGTATGCGTATTGGCTATTTGAGCAGCTGGATTGGAAGTAATGGTTTCCATCCAACTTACAAACGGCACAAGATGAACAAAGATCAAAAAGACGATTGTTCCGATGATATTAAAGGATAAATGAATGATCGTGGTACGTTTGGCATTGCGGTTTGCGCCAAGAGATGCCAATACAGCGGTAATACAGGTACCGATATTTTGTCCAAAGATAATATAAATTGCAGAGCTTAAAGGAATTAGTCCACTGATTGCCAATGCTTGTAGGATACCAACCGATGCGCTGGAGCTTTGGATCAAAGCAGTAAAACCGGCACCTAACAGAATTGCTAAGACAGGATTGGAAATCGTTGTCATGGCATGAATGAACGCTTCGGATTGTTGTAAAGGAACCATTGCATTTTTCATCATATCCATACCGATAAAAAGAATCCCAAGGCCTGCCAGTATTTCTCCAAAAGCATTGACCTTTTTGTTTTTCATAAACGTAACCATCACAACACCGAGTATTGCCACCAAAGGGGCAATCTTACTGGCATCTAAGGCAATTAATTGTCCGGTAATCGTCGTACCGATGTTGGCACCCATAATAATCCAGACAGCCTGATTTAATGTCATTAACTGTGAGTTCACAAAGCCGACAACCATTACCGTAGTTGCAGAAGAACTTTGAATGATGGCTGTAATGACAGCGCCTACGATAACGCCTAAGAAAGGGTTACTGGTGAGCTTTTCAAGTATTGCTTTCATGCGATCACCGGCAGCTTGTTCTAAACCGGCACTCATCATATGCATTCCATAAAGGAATAAAGCTAAACCGCCTAATAAGGCGAGTAAATTGTTAAAAGTCATGGAATTTTAACCTCCTGTTTACATCCAGTAAAAGTATAATGGACTTTTTAAGTTCCTACAATATAAGTATTGTTAAGAGTCTGTTAATTTTTCACAGGAAAATAAAAAAAGCAAGAAAAGGTTTGTTTGCTGGTTGTTTAACAGGATGATAATCATATGATGATTTAAAAAAATTGGCTATTGGTGAATTTTTGAACGGTATTTGTAATCTAAAGCATATAAAAAATAAATGGCTTCTTATTTTATCGATAAGATGGAAAAAATGTGCAAATTTTATAAAGGGCACTTGTTTGACAGTCAATTTGGATATCTTTTTTATGCATTTTTACTTATGAATCGCTTTTATTGTGTTCTTATTCTAATATTGCTCCATTTCCTTTTTTTATTCTATATCTGAAATGAAAAAAGGTTGTTTTTTCATAGTTAATTCTTATCGGTATTTTTCCCAAAAAAATAAAAATCGCTACAAATCGACTTTATTTATCTGCTCAGAATAATTAAAGTTAAAGCGGTCTTTGCCTTTCAACAAAGGGGGATTTATAGGATGGTCATAAAAACAAAGAAGATATTAATCAAAGAAGTTACCGATATTTTACATGATATTGGTATGCCTGCTCATATCAAGGGCTTTTATTATGTAAGAGATGCCATTATTCTAGTGTATCAAGATATCACAAGATTAAACCATATCATCAATGATGTATACGCACTCGTCGCAAAGCGTCATCATACATCGATTCAAAGTGTGGAGCGTACGATTCGTGTTGCTATTGAAATCACATGGCTGCGCGGTGATATGGATGAGATTATGTGCATCTTTCATAATACGGTTGACGGCCGTAAAGCACGTCCAACAAACAAGGAGTTCATAGCTCTTATCGTGGACTACTTGAACATCGAGCATATGTAGAACAACGAGGCAAAGACCAATAGCAGTATATCGAAATGGTGTACTGCTTTTTTTTCGTAATTGTTTTAGGTATTGTAGCGTAAGATGGAAACGATTGTTCTGCACGTAATTTACATGAATTGCTAGAAGGAGTATGCATTTATTATAAATAGTTTCTGTTATATTTTACAAGGTTTTTGGAAAGGATCCTGCTTTATGATAGTTGACTTCAAAGTTTCTTTCAATCTATGAAAGTTTGCGAATGAAAAGGGAAAAGAAAAGGAAACCCAGATAGACGTCGTCCTTCTGACTTTCCTTAACATTCTTTCAATTCTGAGGAAATGTTCTACATTGCCATGAACATATCGTCGTACGTCGGGAATGGATAATGTTCACGAGAAATTGATTCTTCAATATTGTCAATGACCGTTCGTAAAGCATCCATGGCAGGTAATACGACAGTATCCAGATATTTTGCTTTTGCGCGGTTTTCCGGATGCTGTTCGCGATTTTCCATTTTTTCCTTTAATTCGTGATAATGTTCATCAAAATCATGCAATAATTGTAACAGGTGTTTGATCTTTCGCTGATAATAAGCATTTTCTATACCTAGTGAATTCTGGGCATCACTATAAAATTTGATTTCTTTTACTAAAGCCGGCAGAATTTCTTTTTTAGAAATATTCAACAAGGTCAATACTTCTGCTTTCACTGATTTGCGGTATTCTTCTGTTAAAATATCGACACGGGCTTGTAATTCTAATTCATTATATACTTTATTTCTTTCAAACATAGCAATGGCTTTATCATCAATCAATGCTTGAATGGAATCAATATAATGTGCAATGTTTGGCAATCCGCGTCTATCAGCTTCTTTTAACCATTCTTCGCTGTAACCATCTCCGCTAAATAAGATGCGGTGATGCTTTTGTAAAATGTTGCGGCAGATGGTTAAGGATTTCTTGCGGATATCATCAATATATTTATAATTTTGTAATTCATCGGCTATGCGACTTAAAGAATCTGCGACAATGGTATTGAGAATGATGTTTGTCGTGGATGCGCTGCGGCTGCTGCCAACCATGCGGAATTCAAATTTATTGCCGGTAAAGGCAAATGGTGAAGTACGGTTACGATCACTGGTATCCTTTGGCACATAGGACAAATTGGCAATCGCATAAGGTTGTGTTTCTACTTCGTTCTTTAATTCATGTTCACCCTTGCGCAGCTTTTCTAAGATGATTTCTAATTCATCTCCCATACAGATGGAAATAACTGCTGGAGGGGCTTCATCGGCACCTAAGCGATAATCATTGCCGTAGCAGCTAGCTGCCATACGTAATAATTCCGGATAAGTATCAACAGCTTCAATAATGGCGCATACAAAGAGCAAAAAGCGAATATTTTCATGTGGGCGATCGCCGGGTTCTAACAGGTTTTGTCCATCATCAGTGACCAAAGACCAGTTATTGTGCTTACCGCTGCCATTTACACCTTGAAATGGTTTTTCATGCAACAGGCAGGCAAAGCCATGGCGATCAGCCTGTTTCTTTAAGACATCCATGATAATCAGATTCTGATCGATGGCGACATTGACATCAATAAATAAAGGGGCAATTTCAAATTGACACGGTGCTACTTCATTGTGCTCGGTTTTTGCATAGATTCCCAGTTTCCATAACTCTTTATCTACATCACTCATGAACGCTTGTACGCGCTCAGGAATCGAGCCAAAATAATGACCGCGGATATCCATACTTTTGGGCGGCATGGAGCCAAACAGGGTGCGTCCGGTATGCATAAGATCCATACGCTTTTGATATTGCTGTTTATCAATCAAAAAGTATTCCTGTTCCAAGCCAACCATGGCATTGACCCGTTTGATATCTTTATCTTTAAACAGATTAACGATACGGGTAGCCTGTTTACTGATGGCTTCCGCACTCTTTAATAAGGGAGCTTTTTTATCTAAGGTTTCCCCATTATAAGATACAAAGATCGTCGGAATGCATAATACGTTATCTCTGATAAACGCTGGAGAGGTGCAGTCCCAATAGGTATAGCCGCGTGCCTCAAAGGTTGCCCGCAAGCCACCGCTTGGAAAACTAGAAGCATCACCTTCCCCTTTAATCAACGATTTTCCTGAGAAACGTGAAATGGGTTGATTATGATCTCCTGGTTCTATAAAAGAATCGTGTTTCTCTGCTGTTGAACCAGTCAAAGGCTGAAACCAATGTGTAAAATGGGTACAGCCTTTTTCCATGGCCCAGGTTTTCATCGCATGGGCAATCGCATCGGCTGTATTGCGATCTAAAGCATCTTCTTTACGGGTGGCTGTTTTCCATTTTGTATAGATGGGATGAGGCAGACATTCCTTCATCACGCTTTCACTAAATAAATTGATACCGAAATCATCAAAAGGGTGTTTTTCTGTCATAGTTTGATCCTCCTATGTATTGATTTTACTTTATTTTTTTAAATATGTATAGTAGATTCAAAAAAATTAAGAAAATTCTCATTAATTTTCTAAAATAATGGTTCCTATTCAAAAAATAATCGCTAATTATGTGAAAAAAATAAGATAAAAGGAGATATCGTGAAGATTTTCTGATATAAACAGTACCGCCTTTTTTTATAAGTATAGCGAAATGCTATAGAAATGTTAGAAATATCAGTGCAGAGGAAGGAAGAAACATAACAAATAGTTTAAAAAAATTAGCAAAAAAGATGAAAAATCAAAAAAAACAGAGTACAATAAGAATAGAAACTGATGATGCGTAACCAAGGTATAAGTGTGAAGGAGTTTTCATATACATGGTTGTATCCATCATCAAGAAAAGGAGGATCTACCAATGAACTTAAAAGGAACAAAGACGGAAAAAAACCTGAATGAAGCATTTGCCGGGGAATCCATGGCACGAAACAAATATACGTATTATGCTTCTAAGGCTAAGAAAGACGGCTATGTACAGATTGCCAATATTTTTGAACAGACGGCTAACAATGAAAAAGAACATGCGAAATTGTGGTTTAAATTATTGCATGATGGTATGCCTGATACTGTGACGAATCTGAAAGATGCCGCTGCCGGTGAAAACTATGAGTGGACAGATATGTATGCTCGTATGGCAAAAGAAGCTCGTGAAGAAGGTTTCGATGATATCGCAGATACAATGGAAGGTGTTTTGGCAATTGAAAAAACACATGAACAACGTTATACGGCATTATTGAATAACATCGAAGATGGTACCGTTTTTGAAAAGAGTGAAGAAACGGTTTGGGAATGCTTAAACTGCGGTCATTTGCATACTGGCAAAACAGCACCAGAAGTATGCCCGGTTTGTAATCATCCACGTTCTTATTTTGAAGTACGTAACGAGAATTACTAGGAAATTTATTGAGGATATCCAGGCGGTATCCTCTTTTTTCTATCTGGTGGTATCTTGTTTTTGGTAATGTTTCGAAAAAAATTCCTGTTATGTAACAGAGTGTGCTAAAATCATAATAGCAATTTTCTTAAATATATATAAGGTAGTGTAGGATAAGGAACAGTACTTTCTATATGTTTAAGAGAAGCTTTTAAGCACATTTCCTTAAACCATAAACGATTTCTTGTAAAAATTGTTTATGCAAGTGTTGTAAAAAATGTGGAAATGTGTAAAATGAATATGATACATCTTAAGCAAGAACATAAGAAATTCAATCCAATTTCTAAGATAGATATTTAACGAAGGGAAAAGGTGTCAGAACAAGCTATGACGAACTTCATACATTCGCTGCTCAACTTTAAAAAAATGTCTCCTGCGCAAAAAATTGCCGCAAGTTTTTTATTGGTCATTCTTTGCGGGGCATTATTGTTGACGTTGCCGATATCGACAAAAAATGGAAGCTTTTTTCATCCGCTGGATGCATTATTCACCGCAACCAGTGCAACTTGTGTTACAGGACTTTCTACGGTGACCGTTGCGGATACGTTTAATACATTTGGACAAATCGTCATTCTGCTTTTGATTCAGATCGGTGGTTTGGGTTTAATGACCTTTATGGCTGTCTTTGTCCTAATCATTCGCAATCGCTTATCCATGAATGAAAAAATCGTTATGCGGGAAATGCTGAATCAGGATCATGTGGTCAATATGAAGAAATTCCTGCAAGATATTTTATATTATACCTTGTTTTTTGAATCTGTTGGGGCGATTTTGATTGCTTTTCGCATGATTCCGCGTTTTGGTTTACTCGATGGCGGGTTTAAGGCGGTGTTTCTTTCTGTTTCGGCTTTCTGTAATGCCGGTTTTGATACCTTAGGATCAGTCAGTCTGCAACAGTATGTTCATGATCCGCTCATGTGTTTCACCATTATGGGACTTATCGTACTCGGCGGCATTGGTTTTGCCGTATGGTTTGATATCCGTGATAAGATCAAGCCTTTAGTAAAAAGACAAATTAGCTTTGAAAAGTTTAAACACTCTTTATCATTGCATACGAAAATTGTTATTTCGGTCAGTCTGACGCTGATCTTAGTACCAGGATTGCTTATTTTGCTGTTAGAATTTGCTAATCCTCATACGCTTGGTGATTTCAATATCTTCGAAAAGACAATGACGGCGATGTTTGAATCTATCGCGTTGCGTACAGCCGGTTTTACAACGATTAATTATGGTGGTTTACGACCTGCAACCGATCTTTTGATGATGGTCGTCATGTTCATTGGTGGTTCTCCCGGAGGTACCGCCGGTGGTATTAAAACGACGACGATTGCTGTTATCGTTATTTATATGTTGAGTGCCTTAAAGGGTCGTGAAAAGACGGTTGTCTTACGCAGAACGATTGGCAACAGTATTGTTATACGTGCGATGGGTATTTTCTTTATTAATCTGGTAACGCTGTTAACAGGTATCTTCTTATTAAATATTGTGGAAGGAAAACCTTTTATCTCACTCGCTTTTGAAGCGGTGAGCGCTATGGCGACCGTTGGTTCATCTTTAGGCATTACGGCTACTTTAGGAGTAGGTGGAAAACTGATCATCATTTTATTGATGTATGTGGGAAGAATTGGTATTTCGACACTGATCTTGTCACTTACCAGACCAAAACCTGGCCTTGATAAAAGTACAAAGGTTTCCTATCCTAATGGAAATATCATTGTTGGTTAAAAGGAGAAAAAACTATGAAAAAATATACAGACAGACAATATGCCGTTTTAGGACTTGGTATTTTCGGCTCAACCGTTGCCAAAACATTAAGTCGTTATAATTGCGATGTTATCGCAGTAGACAGCGATATTAAATGTGTGAATCGTATGGCCGATATTGTCACACAGGCCATGCAGTGTGATATCACAGATATTGATCAGCTGCGAGCTGCCGGTATTCAGGATTGTGATGTGGCAATTGTCAGTATGGGGAACCATTTGGAAGAAAGTGTTATGGGAATCATCAATCTAAAAGAATTAGGTATTCCTTATATTGTTGCCAAGGCGAAAAATAAACGTTATATGCAAATATTTCTTGAATTGGGAGCTAATAAAGTGGTCCGTCCGGAAAAAGAAATGGGCGAACAGGTTGCGAAAAGTGTCTTAGGAAAAAATATCATAGATATTGTTGATTTAGACAGTGAATATAGTATTGTGGAAATACCGACACCGAAACAATGGGTAGGGAAATCATTGATTGAATTAGATCTGCGTCGTAAGTATGGTATTAACGTCGTAGGAATACGTGGCTATTTAGAAGAACATTTGAATGTATGTCCGGATGCCGAGTATCGCATAGAAGCACAGGATCATTTGGTTGTGATTTCTGATTGCAATACGTTAGATCGTTTTGATTTCTTAGATGAATTATAAAATTTTATCAAGAACGTTATGGAAACCTAACATCGTCTCATGTGACGGTGTTTTTTTATATCCTTTTTTGCAATTAAAAAAGGCCTGATGAAAATACGATTGTTCCTCGTGTTACTTGTTTACCTTTATCTCACTGACAAGATTTATTTGTTTTTTCATATACTATACAACAGGAGGAATGCGTATATGGTTGAAGTCAAAAGTATTACGGTAGGACAGTATCATTTCGCAGGTATTTATATCAATCTGCCTCAATATCCGATTCATTTTATCATTTCTACACATACGATCTTAGCACAGGATAATTTCTCCATGGACTATTTTGAACGTTTGGATCGTCCGGTAGCCGTACTTTTATGTCGCTATACCTTTGGCTTTGCCGGCATTTTAGATAGTGAGATTATGTCCATGAATCACATAGCGAAGGAAAAAGGCGTTACCATCGGCATGAAAGCGAAAGATGCGGTGATTCTTTGTGAAGAAGGTAAGGATCAAACGATATAAAAAAGGAAAACTTTTACTTCTTTTCATCGTTCTTCTATTGATCATTTTTCAAATGATAACAGCTTTTCACCATACCATTGAACCTCAGCTACAGGCGATTGCCAAGCAGCATACCGGTTTTGCTATCAATAATATCGTGAAAGAGGTATTAAGTGATATGGAATATAAAAGTGACGATCTATTGCGCGTGGAACGTAATAGCGCAAATCAGATTACAAGTGTAGAGTATGATTCGGCAAAACTAAATGCGCTATTGTACTCCGCTTTAAATACAATTGATGAATCTTTATTGGCAGCGCAGGATGGAAAAAAAGATCCGACAACTAAAGAGGTCTTTTATGAAGATGGAATCTTATATGAAGTACCAATCGGTTATTTTACGAAAACTTACTTGTTTTATGATAAAGGACCGAAGGTTAAGATACGTATGAAGATGCTCAACGATGTCACCGGAGAAATCAAAACAGAGGCGAAACCCTATGGCATTAATAATACGATGATCAAGATTTCTCTTGTTGTTCATGTGGATGCACAAGTCATCACATTTTTAAGTGTGAGTGAATATAAGACGAAAATGGAACTTCCCATCATCATTCAAGTGGTAAATGGGGACATACCGGAAATCACACCGTATGCGCTTACAAATAATTGATATTTTATTCACAAAATGTAAAAAAGTGTTGGATATCCAACATGTTTTATAAAAATAAGAGTGTTATCATAGAACTGGTTAAAAGAGAGCTGGTGCGATTATGAATGTCGAACAGACAAAATCCCTAACCTTCTACGGTCGTCAAGAATTGGCGATGATTCCTATTCTCCTTTATGTGGTTTTAGGAGGAGCTATCATGATAGGATTTCAGTATTATTCTATGAAAGTGCTGATCTTTGCGGCCATCGTTTCCATCTTTATTGGTTATTTGTTCTGCCGTAAGAAAAAGGAATACTGGAATGCTATCGTACGAGGATTAGCACAGTATGGAAATGCTCGGCTCATTCTGATTTTTATGGTCATTGGTATCTTTTCCAAGGTGCTAGTGACAGGAGGCATCGGCGGGGGGTTTTTCTGGGCCAGTTTGCATTTAGATTTACATGGTGGTGCTTTTGTGGTCTTTTGTTTCCTTGGCTGCAGTATTATTTCAATGGGTGCAGGTGCACCGATTGCGGCGTTATTGGCGGTGGTACCGATCTTTTATCCGGCGGGTATCATGCTAGGGGCTAATCCTGCTGTGTTATTGGGGGCAATGATGAGTGGCATCTTCTTTGGCGATGCCTTATCACCAAGTTCGCAGGTTATCCATACGACCATTGCTTCGCAACACGATGCCCATACCCAAAAGAGTGCGGATTTAATCGAAACGATGAAAGAACGTTTGCCTTATATCCTTTTCGCCGGTTTTGTTTCCATGATTCTCTTTTATTTCTTAGGCAGTGATACAAGTGCGGTGGAGCATGTGGCAGAATTAAGCAAGCTTTCTAATCGTTCAGGCTTATGGATGCTGCTGCCCATCGTTGTCTTATTGCTTATTTGCTTTAAGACAAGTGATTTGTTCATGGGAGTGAGTGGAGGTATTCTTACCGGTATCGTCATTGGCTTAGTAACCGGCATTTTCCAAATGTCGGATATCTTCTTCATTGATACAACGACCCAACAGCTGCATGGGGTATTCTTCGATGGTATTACTAGTGTAACGGATATCATCCTATCTACCATTTTGTTATATGGTTTGATTCAGGTCGCAGTTGAAGGTGGCATGATGCAGAAATGTTGTGACTTTTTGCTAAGTCGTAAGATGATTCAAAAGCCGGCAGGTGCAGAAGGCATTATCGCCATCGGTGTAGGTGTAGTAAATGTCTTACTGGCAGGCTGTGTCTTACCTTCGATCATCATGTTTAAAGATGTGGCAGATACCGTTGGACAAAAGGCTGAGATTCCTGCCAGTCGCAGAAGTATTCTCTTGACTGCGATGGCAACCAATGTGACTGCCATTGTCCCAATCAATTCGGCCTTTGTCATGGGTGCTGTAACGGTCGTTGCGGAAATGACAGCGAAAAATCCAATGCTGCCGAATGTTACACCGTGGCAAATCTTTATATCGTCATATTACTGTTTGTTGTTAACACTTGTCTGTATCGCCTGGGTTGTATTTGGTCTGGGCAGACATAGAGAAAAAGCGAAACATAGCTTGCATATGCAAAGGAGTGGTGAAAGATGAGTGAAATGTATGATGTTGTTATTATAGGTGGCGGCCCTGCCGGATTAGCAGCTGCTATCTATGCAGGCCGCGCACAGCGCAAGACACTGCTGATTGAAAAAGGCAGCTATGGTGGAAGAATCAATGACACTAGAGAGATTCGTAACTATCCGGGTACAATTTCTGATAGCGGTGCTGGATTGATGGAAAAATTCAAGGAACATGCACGCAGCTATGCAACAAATGAATTCAAGCGTACAACGGTTACCGGCATTGAAAAAGCAACGGATGGAAGCTTTGTGATCCATACCAAACGCCGTGGAGATTTCTTAGCACAGTGCGTGTTATTAGATACCGGTACAAAACCAAGAATCTTAGGTATTCCCGGTGAAGTTGAATTTGCCGGACATGGTGTTGCCTATTGTGCAACCTGTGATGCGGAATTCTTCAAAGGCAAAGAAATTTATGTGTTGGGTGCCGGAGATCAGGCAATTGAAGAAGCCGATTATCTGACGAACTTTGCAAATAAGGTCACCATCATCGTCTTACATGAAGAAGGTCATCTTGATTGTAATGAAGTTGCAGCAGAAACAGCCTTCCATAATCCAAAGATTCACTTCGTTTGGAATTCTACCTTACAGGAAATTAAGGGGAAAGAGGAAGTCGAAAGCCTAGTCATTAAGAATGTTGTCACTAATGAAAGCAAGGAAGTAAAAGCCGATGGTATCTTCTTCTTTGTTGGCATGGTACCGCAAACCGAATTTGTAAAAGACTTGGTTGCCTGTGATAAGAAAGGATATATCAAGGTAAATGAAAAGAAAGAAACCAACGTGGCTGGCATTTATGCAATTGGTGATTGTACTCAAACTTTCTTACGTCAGGTTGTAACTTCCGCTGCCGATGGTGCGATTGCGGCAACGGCCAGTGAGCGCTATGTGAAAGAAAAGAAACAGATTGATGCTATCCTAACACCAGACAGTGGCAAAGTAGCCTTTCTGTTCTATAATCCATATGACAGTGCTCAAATCGATGTTCTTACGAAGATGGAAGAAAAGCTTGGTGAAACATATCATGTCATACGTCAGGATATCACACGCCAAAGTTTATTGTATGAACGCTTGCAAATGCACAATGTACCAGCAGCCGCTTATTATGAAAACGGCCAAGTAGAACGCATCGAAGAATCTTTATAAAGAAAATAGAAAAATGGCTCATACAGCAAAGAATGCTGATGAATAAAAGAAAGAATGGAGGAATGAGTTATGGGACAGCCAAGTGTTTTCCCTCATGGAGTTACTGTTTATGATCCAAAAAAATGTTGGAGTGGGTATACGATCGTACCGTTGATCAATGATGGTGTCTTGTTGTTTGATATGAATGGAAATGAAATCCGTCGTTGGAATATGCATGCTATGCCGCCAAAATTATTACCAGGAGGTTATGTGATGGGCCTTTCCGGTTACCGTCATCCAGACTATGGTATGCAGGATGGTGTTAACCTGATTGAGATTGATTATGATGGAAATATTGTATGGGAATTTGATAAATTTGAAGAAATCAATGACCCGGGAAGAGATCATCGCTGGATGGCACGCCAGCATCACGATTACCAGCGTGAAGGAAATCCTGTCGGCTATTATGTGCCAGGCATGGATGCCAAACCATTAGAAGGAAATACGTTGATCCTCGTACATCAAACAGTGCATAATCCTAAGATTTCAGATAAAAAGCTGTTAGATGATTGTATGATCGAAGTCGATTGGGAAGGCAATATCTTATGGAAATGGTCAATTACCGATCACTTTGATGAATTAGGCTTTGATGAAGCAGCCTTAAATATCCTTTCCAGAGATCCGAATATGCGTTCATCTGATGGCGGTGTCGGTGATTATCTACATGTGAATTGCATGAGCTATCTTGGACCCAACAAATGGTATGATCAAGGGGATAACCGTTTCAAACCGGATAATATTATCTTTGATTGTCGTGAAGCCAATATTTTAGCAATCTTAGATAAGGAAAGCGGTAAGATTGTTTGGCGTATCGGTCCTGATTTTAACGCAACACCGGAATTGAAGAAATTAGGTTGGATCATTGGACAGCATCACTTCCATATGATTCCTAAAGGTCTTCCAGGTGAAGGCAACCTGTTAGTATTTGATAATGGTGGTTGGGGAGGTTATGGCGTTCCTAATCCAGGCTCTAAAAACGGAACTAAAAATGCGCTGCGCGATTATAGCCGTGTATTAGAATTCAATCCAATTACATTGGAAGTTGTTTGGAAGCTGACCCCAAAAGAACTCGGTCATGCAATTCCTACCGATGCTAGTAAATTTTACAGTCCTTATGTATCCAGTGCCCAGCGTTTGCCAAATGGAAATACCCTAGTGACAGAAGGCAGCGATGGTCGTATAATAGAAGTAACGGCAGAACATGAAATTGTTTGGGAATGGATTTCACCTTATTATACCCATAATGAAACCGGACCAAAGAATAATATGATCTATCGTGCATATCGTTATCCATACAGTTATGTACCGCAAGAACCAACACCACAGGAAGTTGCAATCCCTAAAATTGATAATATTACCTATCGTGTACCTAATGCCGGTGCCTTTGGTGCTAAGAAGATTATTGATGTAGAGGGAACTTTACCTTATTATCAGGATGTAGCTCTTTGTGTTGCGACCGATGATGAAGAAGACATGAGCAAGCGTGAGAAAGTATTTAGCGTAGATACGGATTTATTTGAACCGGTAAACAGCTTTGCGGATTGGAATGAAAAAGTATTAAAGGTAAATGATAAACCAGTGCTTGTCTTGTTTGGTGCTGAACGCTGTGTTCATTGTAAAGCGTTGCATCCGGTATTAGAGGAAGCTTTGCAGGATGAATTTAACAGCAGTTTCCATATCCGCTATGTTAATGTGGATGAAAATAAGGACATTGTGGATGCATGTCATGTACAGGGGATTCCTGTTGTGGCAATCTATCGTCATGGTAAAGAAGTACAACGCTTTAATGGAGAACGGGATTACGATGATGTCTGTGATTTCTTAGATCAGGCATTTGCATAAAACTACATGAGGCAGGAGGTAGACTTCCTTGGAAAACCGTATATCGCAACAGACACCTTTCGCATATCGCTGTTTACATCATCCCGTATATGGGAAAGCCTTTCGCTATCAAAGCTATAAAACAGCAGAAATCATCCATCCAACAGGAGCACCGATTGATGAATTCGGAATCGTGGTGGATGGCATCTTAAAGGCAAACCTGTATACCGTAAATGGCTGTGAATTGTGCAGTGCTTATTTTGAAGATTGTGATGTGTTTCCCGAATTTCTCTACTTCACTGGCAAAAAAGTATATACGTATACATTGGCAGCAGTTAAGAAAACAGAAGTTGCATGGATGGCGACTTCTGTTTTTGAGCGTATGTTACAGGAAGATTCCGAAATGATGTATTCCTTTATGCTCTATATCTCAAAACGTGGATTAAAGAATCAGATGCTGTTAAACTGTTTAAATTATCAGACGATTCAAGAGCGTGTCGCATATTGGCTGATTGGCATGAATAATCTTTCGCAAAATGAACACATTCCTTTGCCAAAGTCACAAACGATGTGGGCTAATACCTTGCGTGTTTCACGTTCTTCTCTAAATCAGGAAATCAAGCGTATGGAAGCTCTAGGATATTTTTGCATTGATGGACATAATCTGGTGTTATTGAATCAAAAAGCATTGGAAGATTTACTATAGCTGTAAAGGTATATGCATGAAGGATAAACGATGATGAAAAGCATAAAAAGAACCGATTGGTTCTTTTTATATGGAAAAGATGTTTTCCTATTTGATAGTGTATTTATGTGTAAAGGGATGGTATTGAAAAAGAAGATTACTAGCTATTGTTCAATTGTGACAACAGTTGCAACCTTCTTTTTTCTTTTTATTTATGATGAGCAAAGCTCTTTACAAGGATAATGTTTTTATTTTTGAGCATCGATAAACTTACGGATATTGCTGGCATTGGCATATGCCTGATAGTCCTGTTCATCGGTAACAATCAAGGTTGGAGCTAACATGACCTTATATTGTTTTGTCAGCTTCTGATTCTCTTCAGCATCAATTTTTTCATAAGGAATGCCTGCTTGCTCTAACCATGTGGTAGCAATCTTGCAATTTGGACATGTCTTTGTGGTAAAGAGCATGACTTTTTTAGGTTGTACCTCTGGTTTTTTCGCTTCCGCATCTTTTTGAGGGGCGAACACATCTCTTCCTTTTAAGACGCTGTGGCCGATATCATATTCCTTACGTTCTTTATATTCCTGGGATTTACCTTCATTCCAGTTCTGGATTGGTCGATAGTATCCTGTGATACGGCTCCATACTTCGGTCTTAGCACCACAGTGAGGACAAGTGTATTGTTCACCGGTGATGTAGCCATGGTTTGGACAGATGGAATACGTAGGGGATAAAGTATAATATGGCAGTTTGTAATTTGCGGCAATGGTGCGTACCAAAGATGCAGCTGCTTTCCAATCTGGAAGTTTCTCACCTAAGAAGGCATGGAATACCGTTCCTGATGTATATAATGTTTGCAATTCATCCTGTACATCCAAAGCATCAAAGATATCTTCCGTAAAGCCTACTGGCAAGTGTGAACTATTGGTATAGTAAGGGCTATTGCCTTCTTCTGTTGCGGTAATGATATCTGGGTAATGTGCTTTATCATGTTTTGCAAGACGATAGGTCGTAGATTCAGCTGGTGTTGCTTCCAGGTTGTATAGATCACCATATTCTTCCTGATAGATCACCAGACGTTCACGCATATGATTTAAAACTTCTTTTGCGAATTCTTGTGTTTCCTTATGAGTCAGATCTTTTCGCAGCCAGTTGGCATTTAAGCCGACCTCATTCATACCAATCAAACCAATGGTTGAGAAATGGTTCTCAAAAGTACCTAAATAACGTTTTGTATAAGGATACAGACCTTCATCTAATAATTTGGTTATAACCGTACGTTTTGTTTTCAAAGAACGTGCGCTGATATCCATTAAATGATCTAAGCGATTATAGAATTCTTCTTTACTCTTAGCTAAATAGGCGATTCTAGGCAGGTTGATCGTTACAACACCAACAGAACCTGTGCTTTCTCCACTACCGAAGAATCCACCGGATTTTCTTCGTAATTCACGCAGATCCAGGCGCAGACGGCAGCACATGCTGCGTACATCGCTTGGTTCCATATCACTATTTACATAATTAGAGAAATAAGGAGTACCATACTTCGCTGTCATTTCAAATAATAAACGATTGTTTTCGGTATCTGACCAATCAAAATCAGAAGTGATGGAATAGGTTGGGATTGGATATTGGAAACCACGTCCGTTTGCATCGCCTTCCAGCATGACTTCAATAAAGGCTTTATTGATCATGTCCATCTCTTTTTTACAATCCTTATATTTAAAGTCTACCTCTTTGCCGCCTATGATACAGTTCATTTCAGCCAGATCATTTGGAACGGTCCAGTCTAAGGTGACATTAGAGAAAGGTGCCTGTGTGCCCCAACGGCTAGGGGTATTAACACCATAAATGAAGGATTCCACACATTTCTTTACCTGATCATAGTCAAGGTTATCAACTTTTACAAATGGTGCTAAATACGTATCAAAGGAAGAAAAGGCTTGTGCACCTGCCCATTCATTTTGCATGATGCCTAAGAAGTTTACCATCTGGTTACAAAGCGTTGCTAAGTGAGAAGCCGGTTTTGAGGTAATCTTGCCAACCACACCGCCAAGACCTTCCTGAATCAATTGTTTTAATGACCAACCTGCACAATAACCAGTTAACATGCTTAAATCATGGATGTGCAGATCGCCATTCTTGTGAGCATTGGCAATTTCATCATCGTAGATTTCAGAAAGCCAATAGTTAGCGGTAATGGCACCACTGTTATTTAAGATCAAACCGCCTACGGAATAGGTGACCGTCGAATTTTCTTTGACACGCCAATCGGTTGCTTTTACATAGCTGTCAACTAAGTCCTTATAATCTAAGATCGTCGAACGCATATTACGGATCTTTTCACGCTGTTTACGATACAGGATATAAGATTTTGCGACATCGGCATAATCTGCCTGAATCAATACATCCTCTACACTGTCCTGAATGTCTTCGACATGAATGCGCTCCTCTTTGATTTTTGGCTCAAAATCACTGGTGACACGCAATGCCAACATATCAATAACACTTGGATGATATTGGCGCTGGACAGATTCAAATGCCTGGGTGATGGCTATGGTAATCTTGGCGATATCGAAATCGGTAACCTTTCCATCTCTTTTAATTACTTTGTACATAGTTTTCTTCCTTTCCTTTACAAGCCTCTAAGCTGTGTATTTGCAATATATGGAATAACAGCTTCTTGTAATTGTTTCATGGTTTGTGCATCGTAAGCGTGTAGCCCTTTTTGAATTACTCGTTCACTATCGACGAAGCCTTGCAGATAATACGCTCTGGCACCCTTCAGCCATTTTCCGATTTCCTGCATATCGGCTAAGGTATGAAGCTCTTTTACAATCGTTGTCCGAAATTCATAAGGGATGTGATCTTCCATTAAATATGCGGCGCTTTCTTTGATTGGTGTCACATCAAAATTGTGAATGCCGGTTGTTTCAGGATAACGCTTTAGACAATTTTTAATGTCCATTGCGACATAGTCAATCAGTTTTTTCTCGACGAGTTCTTTTAAACGCTTTGGATAACTGCCGTTTGTATCTAGCTTTATTTGGTAACCTAACTCTTTGATGGTTCTTAAAAAAGGTTCTAAGGTATCATTTAATAAAGGTTCACCACCGGTAATACAGACACCTTCTAAGACACTGCGACGCTTTTTTAAAAAAGCGATAATATCTTTGGTAGGTATTTGAGAGGTATTCTCATTCAAGAAGACCAAATCGGCATTTTGACAAAACGGACAGCGCATATTACAACCACCGGTGAAAATCGTGCTTGCCATCTTCTGCGGATAATCCAACAGAGTCAATTTCTGCAAGCCAAAGAGTTTAATTTCTTTTTCATCTTCCATGGCATCGTACTGCTTAGCTTTTTCAGTCAAAGCATCTAGCAAAGCTTCCGTATTGGCGCATTCGCTCGCACTCATGTCGCGAGTCAAGCGTTCCCACCATTCTCGTCGAATGAGATAAATCTTTGAAATGATGTCTTTTGTACGATCGGTCGTATAGAGCAAGCGCACTCTTTTGTCCGTCGTACTGGCACAAGATCGAACATAGCCGGCATCCTCTAATTTACCAATGCTTTTGGTAATGGTGCCTTTATCAAAACATCCTCTCACTGCCAGTTCCTGCATGCTGATTCCTTCATTTTCATAAATCAGAATCAGAAAAGGAAGCTGTCCGGCATTGATATCATAATCACTTAACTGTTTATCATAATATTTTTGCCCACAACGATAAAGAATGGAGATATTCATTAATAAATAATTGTTGCTTTCCATGTCATCACTCCAAATAGTTGACTATTCAACTATTTGTATGATAACACAGCTTTTTCGTAACTTCAACCGTTTGGACCATGTAAATTATGAAAGTGTAGTAAACGTTTTCATTTGTAATACTATTACCGTTGATTGTCTAATGTTATAATGATACACACTGTTTTTGTGTATAAACCTGTGCTTTCTATCAGAATGTGCTATGATAATAGACAAAAGACGAAAGAAGGATAAAATCATGATGGGTGTGTTTTTAGCTGGTATGGGAGTGTTGGTGTGCATTGTGAGTTATCTGCAATTGCGATGGATACATCAACAAGAACAAGGCTTTTTTTATCGGTGCCTGCAGGTGTTGTTAGTGAGTGGTGATGGTATTTTATTTTATCGCTTCAGCAATCAATTTTATCGTTTGCAGCAAGAATCTTTACGTGCATGGATCCTGCTTATATCAACAATTGTGCTGGTATGGCTCATATTATTTGCCCTCATGCAGGGGATTGCCTTTTTGTTAGATAAAAGAAGGACTTATAAGTTGTCTTTGCGATATATTCTAGGAGGATGTATTCTTTTTACTGCATTGTTTGTGTATATCGGTTATCGGCAGGCAGCACCGCTTGTCTTACGTAGCTATAGCGTAACTGCGAAAATGAACATAGCGAAAGATCTGCAGTTTTATTTACTTAGTGATTTGCATTTAGGAAGTGGAGTGGACAAGCACCGCATGGATCAAATGTTTGCGATGTTAGAAAAGCAGCCAATGGATGCTTTGTTAGTGGCAGGAGATCTCTTTGACGAAGCAACACCAACTTCTGACTTACAGTATTTTTGTATGAAATGTCGTAATGCTTCCTTTCATGAGAAAATTTATTACAGTCCCGGCAATCATGAATTGCTGAGTAAGAATCGTAAAGCATATGAAACCCTCTTGAAGCAAAGTGGCATCCATATCCTAAAAGATAAAACAACCCTCGTAGATCATCGGTTTTATGTGATTGGACGCAAGGACAAAAAGGAAAAACGTATGGAGCTTGCCACCTTAATGAAATCCTGTCAAGCAGACAAGTCAATCATCGTTATCGATCATCGACCATGCTTTGATGATGTCCATGCGATTGATTTACAAGTTAGTGGACATACGCATCAAGGACAAATCTTTCCTAATACCCTTTTCACAAAGCTGGCATATCCTTATGATTATGGAGCTTATCAACAGCCATATCCGATGATCGTCAGCAGTGGAGCTGGCACTTGGGGCATGCCGATACGTATAGGAACAACCTCTGAAATTGTTAAAATTACGCTTAAGGGCCAGTAGTTTAGGGAAATGTTATAGAAATTTGCCGAAATGCCAAAGATTTTTGCTAGTGTTTTTTTAGCACAATCGCTATAATAAAACCACACAAAACGTAGAAAGGGGTATTCATGTTAAAAGATAAGTTAATTGCATTGCGTAAAAAAAGTGGTTATAGTCAGCAAGAGCTAGCCGATTTACTGTCTTTAACAAGACAAACCATATCGAACTGGGAAAATGGGCAAAGTGCACCGACTTTTGATAAAGCTATCGAGTTGGCGGCTATCTATCATATTTCTTTAGATGATCTTGTGGATAATCGATTAGAGATTATCGCGCAAGAAAAAACAAAGAAGGATTTGCATGTGTTACAGGCTTTACAGGGAAAAACGGTTATATTAGATTGTGAGGATTTTGATTACATGCTAAATTCCTATAACGAGAAAGCAAAAGTGCTGGAGGTTACTGAGGAATGGATACGAGTGGCTTATACAAGAGGAAAAAGCAATGCTTTTTTCAAAAAAGAAACATTGATAAAACTTATTGATACAAGGGCTATCCATGGCTTTATGATCGTGGAGGAAGTAGCATGACGATATTTTTATTGCTAATCATCCTTGTGTTATTGTGCTATCTTATGAAAATAGTGACACATGGGGAAAAGGAAAAACAGACTGTAAAAGATCAACCGTCATTGGATTATCAAGCCATATTGCCGCAATATTTAAAGAAGAATTGCTCGATCGTCTTAAAAAAACCGCTGGTATCACTGGATGCAATGTATAGCATAGAAGGTGTTTTATGTGATTTAGATGATGAATGGTTGTTAATAGAAACCATGACAAAACGAAAAAAAAATCGTGCGCATGCTGCGTATTGATACTATACAAAGTATCAAAGAAATCATAGATTAAACAAAAGTTGCACATAAAAAACAAGCGATGGCATGCCTATCTTGCAGGAGGAAGTAGTATGATAAGAAAAATGGAGGCTATGGACCATGACGTTGTTATGGATATTTGGCTACATGGCAATCTAGCAGCGCATTCCTTTCTATCACCTACCTATTGGAAAAAGCAGTATGCGATGGTTTCTCAAGCCATACAAGAAGCAGAGGTATATGTATATGAGGAGAATGGTGCTGTTGTGGGGTTTGTCGGATTACAGGATACGTATGTTGCGGGTATCTTTGTAAATGAAGCAATGCAAAATAGGGGCATTGGAAAGAAGTTAATAGATGAATTAAAAAAACACAAAACAATTTTACAACTGCATGTATATGAAAAGAATGAAAAAGCATTGCGTTTTTATCAAAGGGAACACTTTACTATTTTAACAAAAGAAGATGATGCAGAAACGAATGCTCAGGTATATCACTTGATGTGGAAAGCATAAAAAAACCATGCAAGCATATGAAAAATGATATTTACCTGTATGGTATAAGAAGCATAGAGCAAACGGCTTTATGCTTTTTTTGAAATGGTAAAACATAAAAAAAGCCTTTTTGCAAAGGCTAGTTCGTAAGTTGGTGGGGAAGGCGGGACTTGAACCCGCACGGGATTAACTCCCAACGGATTTTAAGTCCGTTGCGTCTGCCTATTTCGCCACTACCCCAAGTAATGGAGGTTCCGATCGGACTTGAACCGATGATCACAGAGTTGCAGTCTATTGCCTTACCACTTGGCTACGGAACCTTATATTTATTTTTGATTGCCCCACATCATCGGTGCTATAACATTATATAATAAAATACAAAAAATGCAAGCAGAAATTTAAAAAAATTTAATTTTTTTCATGAGAAAATAAATAGATGTGCAAAAATAAATCCATAGCTCCTTTTATGATGGAGGAGTTATGGATGTTAGCAAGAGCTAGCAAAGAAAGGCAACTTCTGTTTTTACCCAATCTTACTTTACCATTCGGATGTAATACATTACCTTATGAAAATTGATTATGTAATGGATAGCAGACGGTAGAATCAATATACAGATAATTTACATAATGATAGCGTATTTTTGGATGACCATCGTGGAATATCTTATAGAATGCATAATAATCACTGATATTTAAGTCATCCTCTAGATAATCAGACGCATGAAAAATCATCGAGAGTTTTAATTGTTTGACCACCTTTGCGAAATAAGCGGTCATATGTTTTACATCAGAAAAGGTTTGTTCATTATAAGCGACTCCCATATCCTTTTGAATAGTATCCATATGTAAATACACGGTATTGGTGATGGGAAGCTCAAAGAATCGCTGAATCACTTCACGTATGCGATTGATCTCTTCTTGCTTATCGTATTGATTTAATGGCCGCAACTGCTGGGGGTTTTGCGAAAGCGGTAAGGTCAAAGACGTTGGTATAAGGTACATATCCATAGAATCATCTTCCTGCATACTGGCTACCATGATATAAGGAAGATGCTTTCCGGTGATGAGGATGTTTTGCGTATCTTTTGCATGTACAGGTGTTAAGATAAATAAAAATAACACCATGAGAAAGACTGTATAAATTTTTTTCATAGGATTACCCTCCTTCTAAGGTTAGTATGTATGCTACGATGGTCTTCATGCAAAAGTGGATAAGGGATTTTTCTTATCACGAATCTCAATCTGAAGGCATTCACTATGAACTTGCTATTGCAACTATTGTTCACTAGGAAGATCAAAAAAGCGTTTTCATTATTATGGATTGTTCAATTTATGTAAAATCATCGGAAGTAATATGAACTTAAATTAAGAATTAAAAGGTTGATTTGTTCATTTTATATGCTAAAATGAATATAACTTGAACAAAGGGAGGATGTGGAAAGATGAGGAAGGCAATCGTGGCATTGTTTTTAATAACGGCAATTCTGTTGCTGAGCATTCGTCAGGAAAGAGAAACCATCATTATTTATTCTTCCATGGAACAATTCCGTGGGGAAGAATTACAAAAACAATTGAATGAACAATTTCCTGATCTGCATGCCATGGTGATGTATGTGCCAACCGCCAAAGCTGCAGCAAAAATCTATGTGGAAAAGGATCAAAGTGATGCAGATATCATCGTAGGATTGGAATCCAGCTATATGGAAAAAATCAAAGAGGAATTAGCGGATATCAAAGGTTATAGCAAATTATCTTATCTGCGTGAATTACAACCGGATAAATTTGATAATCGCTATGTAATCTGGGAACGTCAGGCAGGGGCTTTCATTATCAATACCGAAGTCTTAAAAAAACACCATCTTCCTATTCCGACAACATATGAACAGCTGTTAGATCGCAAATATTATAATCTTATCGCCATGCCCGATCCGAAATCCAGTGGTACCGGCTATTTCTTTTATAAGAATTTGGTGAATACCATGGGGGAAGCGAATGCCTTAGCATATATTGATAAACTGGAATATAATGTGAAGCAATTTAGTGAAAGTGGCAGTGGCCCTATTAAATTATTAATACAGGGCGAAATCGGAATCGGTTTAGGGCTGACTTTTCAAGCAGTAAATCAGATCAATGAAGGTTCACCATTTCAAATTGTCTATCCGAAAGAAGGTTCTCCATATTCATTGACCGGTACTGGCATGATGAAACATAGCAGCAATGATGCCGATGTACAACGTGTATTTGATTTTATCATAAATGATTTTCTATTATATGATAAGGAACATTTCTCACCGGAGCAGATCTTGCAGCATCAAAAAAATACAATACCCAATTATCCGAAACATATTCCTTATGCGGATATGACCGGAATCGAAGATATACATGAAAAAGAAAGGTTGTTAGAAGTATGGAAGTACTAAAGGATGCAAAACTCATCGTTAAGGATCTATATAAAAACTTTGACGGAAAAGATATTTTAAAACATATCTCCTTTGCTGTAAAAGAAGGGGAATTCTTAAGTGTATTAGGACCAAGTGGCTGTGGAAAGACAACCTTATTGCGTATTCTGATTGGTTTGGAGAAACAAGATGATGGTGAAATCTTATTAGACGCTCAAAATATTTCGCATTTAAAGCCAAGTGAACGTGGAATGGGCATCATTTTTCAAAACTATGCGTTATTCCCGAATATGAGTGTCTTGGAAAATGTGGAATATGCCTTAAAGCTGCGTGCTGATTTGAAGCAAAACAGTCGTAAGATTGCTCTGTCCACCTTAGAGGCAATCGGTATGCTGGATCAGATTGATAAACGTCCTTCCCAATTATCCGGTGGGCAGCAACAGCGTGTAGCGATTGCCAGAACGCTTGCCCTAAATCCTAAGATTATATTATTGGATGAGCCTATCAGCGCATTGGATGTCAGCATGCGCGAGGTTATGAAAAAGGAATTAAAGGATATTCAGAAAAAATTTAACTCAACTATGATTTTTATTACCCATGAACAGGAAGAGGCCTTTTATTTATCCGATCGCATCATGGTCATGAGCGAAGGCAATATTGAACAAATCGATACACCGAGAAATATTTATGAACATCCGGCTAATGACTATATCAAAGATTTTGTCATTGCTCATTTAGATAGTAAGCTGGCATCGTTGTGTGTGTGCACAGGGAAGAATGTTTATGAAAAATAGAGGTTTTCGCGCAGGTAAGCTGTTGGTGCTCATCTTCTTATGTTTTTCTGTATTACTGCCTCTTTTCACTTTGTTTTTTCATATTGATGGTGAAGATATCAGTAAGGTCATCCACAGTCCGCAATTCGCGCCGATGTTGATTAATTCTTTGATAACGACGACACTGGCTACGATCTTTTCTGTTTCACTAGCCTTTGCTTTGGCCTGGTTCATGAATCGTACCAATCTTCGGTATCGTTCCATATTTACCGTTTTATTTACGTTACCGATGCTCATACCTTCCATCTCTCATGGCATGGGCTTGGTGTTATTATTTGGCGATAATGGACTCATCAGTAATCTTTTGCATATGAAGTTTTATTTATATGGATACAATGGCATCATCTTAGGTTCTATTTTATACTCCTTTCCTGTTGCTTTCCTCATGTTGTGTGATACCTTTCAATATGAGGATTATACGACCTATGAGGCGGCAACTGTCTTAGGACTAAGTAAGAAACAACAGTTTCTTACAATTACTTTGCCCAATGTGAAAGGCCCTTTGATCAGTGTGATTTTTTCTGTTTTTACCATGATCTTTACCGATTATGGAGTACCGCTGGTTGTTGGTGGGAAATCCATGACATTGCCGGTTTATATGTATCGAGAAGTAATCGGCTTGCTTGATTTTTCAAAAGGGGCCATTATTGGGATATTGCTGTTAATACCGGCCTTTATCGCTTTTATCATTGATTTTAAAAATGATAATAAAGGAAATAGTTCTACGGTTACAAGAAGCTATGTCATAACACCAAATCGCAAACGTGATCGCATTGCCTATATCATCTGCATTGCCACGGTGGTGTTTATCTCTTTGCCGATTATCACCTTCGCCATTTTATCCTTTGTCAAACAATATCCTACCGATATGAGTTTTTCCTTGGATAATGTAGTACAGGCTTTTGATCTGGGAGTTCGCATGTATCTTAAAAATGCGTTAGCAATTGCCTTATTGACCAGTATCCTTGGTGTGTGCTTAACCTATTTTACGGCATTTATTACCGCCCGCAGCCATCATAGCTTTTCCAATATGGCGCTGCATCTGATTTCCATGATATCACTGGCCATTCCTGGTGTGGTTTTAGGTTTGAGCTATGTGCTGTTTTATAAAGGAAGCCTACTTTATGGAGGACTTTCCATTCTGGTACTCGTCAATATTACACACTTTTTCGCCAATCCATACTTGCTTGCTTATAATTCCTTACAGCAGTTTCACAGCAATTTGGAAGATATCTCAGCTACGATGGGGATTTCTAAACTACGAATGTTAAAAGATGTATATATTCCATGTACGCAAGCAACCATCATTGAAATGTTTTCTTATATCTTTGTGAATTGTATGGTTACCATATCGGCGGTGTCTTTTTTGGCAAATTTCCGCAACATGCCATTATCTTTGCTGATCCCACAATTTGATTCACAATCACTCATTGAAGCAACGGCTTTTATCTCCATTGTGATCTTAAGCGTGAATTTGGTAATGAAGCTGATTATTTATTTACTAAAGCGTTCCTTACAAAAAGAAAAGTAGTTTGCAAGAACAAAGGGAAATGCTATAATACGATTACATAAAGGAGAAACGGAATTATGACGCTAACATTAAATCAATTTGAATTACTTGTCTACATAGAACGTCATCAAAACACAAAGATCACACAGCGAGCATTGGCAAAACAGTTGGATGTATCACTGGGTGTTGTTAATAAAACACTGGCAGAGCTATTGGAAAGTGAAATGCTGCGCAGTATTCGCAATTCAGTGTATGATGTGACATTGAAAGGCTATGAAACCTTAGAACCTTACCGGGTGAAAAAAGCTATCTTCTTAGCTGCCGGCTTTGGCTCTCGTATGGTGCCTATCACTTTAAATACACCAAAACCATTAGTACTTGTTCATGGGAAACGCATCATTGAAACCTTATTGGATGCGGTCGTCGCAGCCGGTATTGAGGATATCACAATCGTACGAGGTTATTTAGGTGAGCAGTTTGATGTCTTGCTGCATAAATATCCGAAAATTAAATTTATTGAAAATCCATTGTATAATGAGACCAATAATATCTCCAGTGCGTATCTGATCAAGGATATGATGGAAGGTGCATATGTGTTGGAAAGTGATTTGCTATTATACAATCCGGAAATTATCCGCAAATATGAATATGCGACCAATTACTGTGGGATTAAAGTAGATGTTACCGATGATTGGTGTTTTCATACGAAAAAAGGATATATAACCAAATTGGGTGTCGGGGGGAAAGATTGTCATCAGATGGTCGGTATTTCTTATTGGAATAAGGAAGATGGCAAAACGATGGCTGAGGATATTGAAACCGTATTTAGAATGCCGGGAGGTAAAGAAAAATATTGGGATGAGGTGGCTTTAGCGGAATGCCTGCATCATCATAAGGTTATGGTAAAACCGGTTCATCAGGAAGATATTGTGGAAATAGATACATTTAAAGAATTGAAACAAATTGATCCAATCTATAATGTATAGTAAAGTTTTTATGTGGCATATTGTTATTAGGTGAAACATATGAAGGAAAAAATCTATGAATTTGATGCCATTATCAAAAAAGTGGAAGATATAGATGGAGCGTATGTCGAGATTCCTTTTGATGTGAAAAAAGAATTCGGCAAAGGACGTGTTTATGTTCATGCATGGTTTGATGATGTACCATATGATGGCAGTTTAGTTAAGATGAAGACCCCTTGTCATATTTTAGGGTTACGCAAAGATATTCGTGCAATAATCAACAAACAGCCTTCAGATTCTGTGCATGTGAAATTGCAAGAGCGCGATCCTAAGGCAAAAAAACAGTAAATGATAAGAACTTGTGCTACACTATAGATGAGGAGTGATGATGATGAAAACAATAACGATAACGATTGAAGGTATGATGTGCCAACATTGTGAAACACGTGTTCAAAATGCTGTTATGGCACTAGATGGAGTGACGAGCTGTGAAGCAAGCGCAAAGAACAATCAGGCAGTCATTACCTTTGATGAAACGAAGGTTAAAGAAGAAAATATTAATGAAATCATTGAAGAAGTTGGCTATGAAGTAAAATAGGTGCGTGAGAAATCACGCACCTTTTTCAATCTGGATGTCTTAAAATAGCTGGAAATTATCGTTACTTAATAAAAATCATGAGTACTGTCATATCCACTACGTAACTGTAGGTCCAGATATAATTCAGCTAATACGCCTTCATAATAGGGATTGACAAACCAATTACCGATAATCAATAAATTGCCTAGAATACGCCAACCGATAAAGGATAGATCAAGTACAAACATATCGAATTTATGATGCATTGTCATATGACGGGAGCGCGCAAAGGCTTCTTCACTGCTCATTGACGGATCTTCTGCCAACAGATATGGAATCATCTGATATTCATAGGATTTTATGATGCCAGGGATAACAAATAACAAGGTCCATAAGAAGATTTTGATATTTTTTAACAGCATAATCTTTACGACATTGAGATAATTATCTGAAAAAATTGAAAAGATAACGGCGATACTTTGCGCTTCCTGTATATTTTGAAGAAAAAAGCGATTGATACCGCAACGTAAAGGATTGGCGATAAAGATACCGTACAGAATACCTATAATGCCAATAATAAAAACAATTAAAAATGCAAAGCCCAAAAAGTTGTTTAGCCAAATGGTATCAAAGATCGTCGCATCATGGAAAGTATAAGTTAAAGATCCAACACCCAATGTGATACCATCCTTATAATCGGATACATGATGTGCCTGATTGGCAATAGAATCACTGATTCTGCCACATAATAACATGGCGATAAAGGAAACGAGAAACATCCTCCAATAGCTGCGCTGCATGACTGCCTTACAGCGGTCTTTTAATTCTTTTCGTGAAAACATAACATCACCCTTTCTCTATATATTAGCTAAAAGCTGGAATTTTCATCTTCGGGTATCGTGAACCGCATAAAAACATACCCATTTTCTACCGTGTCTGAGAATTGAAAGCCTAACTTTTTCCAAAAGGCTTGCGCATCCTTGTTATGAAGATCTACCGGACAAGAAACTCTTGCTGCATTATATTCTTTTTGTAAGAAATGAATGCAGACTTTCGCCGCTTTTATACCAAATCCTTGCTTCTGGTAAGCATCATCAATAAAGAAATTAATAATTTGATAGTTTTTTTCACCTACATACATAGAAACAAAGCCAATCATTATATCATCCTCATAAATGGCGAATGGTTTCATATCATGATAAAAGACATATGCTTCTGCCAATGAATATGTTACCGTGTCAACAAAATTCGCATTTGCGACAGTTGCTTTTAAAGCTAGACATCTTTCATAATTGGCTTCATCAATCGTTTGTAATCGTATCAATATACTCATCTCCATACAATCTGAATTAGCAGTTACGTATGGTTATTATAGCATATAAGTAATCATGTAGGATAGGAAAAAGCAAACGTCGAGTGTTTCAACAGAAAGAATGGTAAAAGATAAGTAAAAGGATAAGAAAAGAAAGAAGAAAACATGATATAATACCTACATAAAAAAAGCGAGGCGAAACTGATGAGGCTTGTACATGTATTTGTAGAACATCCAATATTACATTTAGACCATACGTTTACTTACCGTTGTTACGATGCCAATGTGAAACGTGGTGTCCGTGTTCAAGTGCCTTTTCATAAGACAAGTATCATTGGATTTGTCAGTAAAGTAGAAGAAGCAGATGAACAAACGCTTGCAAAATATCCTTATGAAATCAAAGAAATTACAAAAATTATAGATGCAGAACCATTGATTAATGAAGAACTGTTTGCTTTGGCTGACTGGATGGGGAAAACATATATAGCTCCGCGTATTGCATGTTTTCAATGTATGCTGCCGGCAAAATTAAAACCAAGTTCAACACATGGCAAAATCAAAATGGAAACATGGGTACGGATTTGCAAAGAGCCGACACAGAAATTAACGGAAAAACAACAGGCTGCTTATGAACAGCTTGAGCGTCATGGCTGTATGCGGCGCAGCACATTTTATCAAATGTTTAAATCTTGTGGTAAAAAATTGATTGCATATGGTATTGTCGAAAGCTATGAACAAGAAGCAAAGGCAAGCTTGCTGGAAAGTGAGCAGGATGAAGAAAAGACATTACAGCCGGATCAAAAAAAGGCTATGCAAAAGCTTTTACATGCAACCCAGGTCGTATCCTTACTACATGGTGTGACAGGAAGTGGGAAAACCGAGGTTTTTTTACAACTTGCCAAAAAAGTGTTAGAAACAGGACGACAGGTTGTGTTGTTGGTCCCTGAAATTGCATTGACTCCCCAAATGGTACAACGGGTAAAAGCACGTTTTGGGAAAGCAGTAGCTATTTATCATTCCGCATTAAATGCCCAGGAAAAGTATGAACAGTATCAATTGGTAAAAGAGCATAAAGTACAAATTGTCGTTGGTACACGCAGTGCTATTTTTATGCCATTTGATCATTTGGGATTGATTATTTTAGATGAAGAGCATGATACCAGTTATAAACAGGATGCAACACCACGCTATCATTGCCGTGATATCGCTGTATGGCGTGCAAAGTATCATCATGCCAAAGTCGTGTTGGCGAGTGCAACACCGTCTTTAGAAACATATGCCAGAGCTCATAAAGGTATTTATCAGCTAGTAGAAATGCCAAAACGCATCAATGCCCGTTTCCCTGAAATGCAATTGGTAGAAATGCGCAAAGCTGTCGGGAATTCAGAAAGCTATTTACTATCAAATGACTTATTGGATGCCATTTATGAGCGTCTGCAAAAGAAAGAACAGATTGTTTTATTATTAAATCGCCGTGGTTACACGCCAATCTTACGCTGCATTTCCTGTGGATTTGTTCAAATGTGTCCCCATTGCGATGTGGCAATGTCGTATCATAAAGAAGAACAGGTACTAAAATGTCATACATGTGGGCACACGATGTCAGTACCTGCCTATTGTCCTACATGTGGTAAAGCCAGTTGGCGGTATTTAGGTATAGGTACACAAAAGTTGGAAGAATTTGTCCAGATCAAATTCCCACAGGCTCGTATTTTGCGTATGGATGCAGACACTACCGGAAAAAAGCATGCCCATGAAGACATTTTGAAATCCTTTGGGAATCATGAGGCAGATATTCTTTTAGGAACGCAGATGATTGCAAAAGGATTAGATTTTGACAATGTTACATTGGTTGGCATTGTGAATGGCGATGCTATGCTGAATCGAAGTGATTATCGCAGCGGAGAACTGACATATGATTTATTAGAACAGGCAAGTGGCAGAAGTGGACGTGGTGATAAAGCAGGAAAAGTCATCCTGCAAGTATATGATACGCAACACTATGCTATACAAAGTGCCCTTCATCATGATTATCTGATGTTTTTTAAGCATGAGATGCGTTATCGTCACTTAGCCGGATATCCGCCGTATCGTTATTTGGTATCTTTGGTTTTTTCTCATAAAACAAAAGAAATGGTGGAAAAGGATGTGAAAGCAGCCATGCAGATTTTAGAAAAGAAAGAAAACGGCAAGATTTTAGGTCCGGCTTCTTTAAACAAGCTACGTGATGAATATCGCATGCGGATCCTCTTAAAAGGAAAGGATCAAGCATTATTGAATCATTATGCATGGGATGTCTATCAGAACCATATAACCAAAAAAGCTAGAACACGATTGGATATTGATGTATCACCGGTGGTACTGGAGTAAAATATGAAAAAAGAACTTTTAAAAACAGTGTTGCCCTATGGTATAGCAATTGTATTATTGCTTATTGGCAGCTTTTATGATTATCAGATTACCAATGCTTTGCATGGACGATTACCCTATAGTGGTGTTTTCTTTGAACGATTGATTTTAATTCCTTTGCAATCTATGGTCATCGTAACTTTTGCGATGTTGTATCTCGTAAAACGAAAATATAGATATCTTTTTTGTGCTATGATTGCTTCTATTTATGTCGTACAGGATGCCTTACATTACTGGATGCGCATAGACGCTCTATGGTTATATGGCATTCTTCTTATATTGGCAGTTCTCTATCTTTTTACAATCTTGCTTTTATTATCACAAATGGATCAACATTTGTTGCAACAGCGGCTGCCTTTCTTTATCTTTTTTACTTGTGTGATGTTAAGTGCCGCAGCGTGTACAACCATCATAAAGCATTTTTGGGGCAGAATTCGCTATCGTGATTTAACAAATGCACAGGATTTTATAAAATGGTATCTCCCACAAGGTGTTACTGGAAATCGCTCTTTTCCTAGTGGTCATACGAGCGGATTTACTAGCATCCTGTGTTTCTTAGAGTGGCGGAAAAATCGTTATGAAAAACCATCAATCGTGCGTACGATCATCATTTGGATGTTAATTATATACATGCCTATCTCACGTATGGCCATGGGTGCTCATTTTTTAAGTGATACTGCTGTCGGCTTTCTTATGACCTATAGCTGGTATTTGTTTTATCGAAGATATTATCGAAGGAGAGAAGTATTATGAATGCTAGAATGTTTGCTTACACAGCGCTTTGTCAGATCTGTATCCATAAAACCTATAGTAACCTTTATTTACGTAAAGAATTAGATAAGGCTGAACATAAGGATAAAGGACTCATCACGACTATTGTATATGGAACCTTACAAAACTATCGCTTAAGTCGCTATCAATGGGAAGATATGGTACAGAAATTACCAAAAGAAGAAACAGCAGTCTTATTGGATATGAGCGCATATCAGTTGTTTTATATGGATAAACTGCCGGCATATGCCATCATCAATGAAGCTGTAGAGATAGCCAAAAAACATGGTGGTAAAAAACAGGGAGCATTAGTAAATGCCGTTTTACATAAGGTCATGCAGCGGGGGCAAAGAGAATTGCCAAAGGATGTGCTACAAAAGTTGGCAATAAAAACTTCACATCCAGATTGGCTCATCAAAATGTGGAAGGCGCAATACGGAGAGGAAACTTGCCGCGCCATCTGTGAAAGTAATATGGAAACGCGTAAACAGTGCGCCAGAGTGAATCTCATGCGTATGAGTCGTGAAGAATTACTAGCACAGGACAATCAATTTACGGCTGGACAATTAGCTTCTTCTGTATATTATCAAGGGACCTCTTTAGCCCATACTTCCTGGTATGAAGATGGTATGTTGTCCATACAGGATGAAGCCAGTCAACTGGTTGCTTATTGTGTAGATCCTCAGCCTAAGGAGCGCATCTTGGATGTATGTGCAGCACCGGGGACAAAGTCTACACATATGGCGGAATTGATGCAGGATGAAGGAGAAATCATCTGTGGTGATATTCATGAACATCGTGTGGAACTGATTCAACAAGGTGCAGATCGTTTACAGCTGCATAGCATTCATCCTGTTGTCATGGATGCGACGAAATTACAAGGATTACAGGAAGCTAGTTTTGATCGTGTGTTATGTGATGTACCTTGCAGCGGCTATGGGGTTTTAGCAAGAAAAAGCGATATCAAGTATCATATGCAGAGTGAGGATATGGATACATTGATTCCTTTACAAGCAGCTATTTTAGAAAAAGCAAGCACAATGGTGAAACAAGGCGGTATCCTTGTTTATTCTACCTGTACTTTAAATAAAAAAGAGAATGAGAAGCAGGTGGAAAAGTTCTTAAAGAAACATGAGGAGTTTACCTTAGTATCACAGAGAACTATATTTCCTTTTGAGTTTGGCAGTGATGGCTTTTATATGGCGAAGATGGAGAAGAAAGCTTAATTAAGCAAAATTGGGGGATAGATTATGAGAATCAAAGATAAGTGGGTAGGGTAGAAAAGATTATTTCTGATTTTGTAGATGTGTATAATACGTAATTGGCATAGATTACACAATTAATAGGATTTAAAAACCATAAAATGTGAGAGATGAGCATGCCGATCTTTCACCTTTTTGTGTTACATAGATAGTTAAGTGTTTGATATTTTACATTATATTTGGAATCTTTTTCATTGCGTAATGAAATGTTTCAGAGTATAATTCTGAATAACGAGGTGAACATGATGCTAGAAATAAAAGTGTTAGAAAAGGTTCTGGAAACGGCTCTGAAAACCGGAGGCGATTTTGCGGAAATCTTTGAAGAAAAAAATTATCGTAATTCTATTTCCATGCTGAATGGAAAGGTTGAAGATGTTAACAGTGGAGTACGCAGAGGTATTGGTTTGCGTATCTATCATGGTTTAGAATCGGTATATGCGTATACCAATGATCTAAATGAAGAAAATTTGATAAAAACAGCGAAGCAGTTATCTGCCGCTATTGATGATCAACAAGTCATTGAACATGTCAAACTTCAGGAAGTAACCTATGAGAATGCGCATCCGGTTACGTTATATCCAAAGACATTTCCAATGGAAAAGAAAGTTGCATTGCTGAAGCGTGCTAATGATGCTGCCATGGCATATGATGCACATATCCAAAAAGCCATGTCATTTTTAATGGATGAAGAACAGCATGTTGCAATTGCCAATAGCGAAGGTCGCTATATTCAAGATACGCGTGTGCATACCCGTTTAGGAGTTACCGTAATTGCAGAAGACGGCGATTTGCATGAAACCGGAAGCTGTGCGCCAGGTTCTAGCAAGGGCATGGAATTTTATGAAGAAGCACTGCCGGAAGAAACAGGGAAAGAAGCAGCTAGAGCAGCAATGCAGATGCTTTATGCCGATGATTGTCCTAGTGGCACAATGCCTGTCGTGATTGAAAACGGCTTTGGCGGCGTTATTTTCCATGAAGCGTGTGGACATGCTTTAGAGGCTGCAGCAGTTGCGAAAGGTCAGTCTGTATTCTGTGGTAAATTAGGACAGAAAATAGCAAGTGAGTGTGTTACCGCAGTTGATGATGGAACGATACCAAATGCATCGGGTTCTGAAAACACTGATGATGAAGGAATCCTCCAACGGCGTCGTGCATTGATTGAAAATGGTATTTTAAAAAGCTATATGATCGATAGACTCAATGGTCGCAGAATGGGTATGGAAAGTACCAGCAGTTCTCGTCGAGAATCTTATAAATATGAAACAACTTCCCGTATGTCAAATACTTTTATTACAGAGGGAAATGATACGTTGGAAGATATGATTGCAGGTATTTCTTATGGCTTATATGCAAAATCCTTAGGTGGAGGAAGTGTAGATCCAAGTACCGGAGATTTTAACTTCTCAGTACGTGAAGGCTATTTGATCAAAGACGGTAAAATCAGTAAACCGGTGAAAGGTGCTACTTTGATTGGTAATGGTGCTGATGTCTTGATGAAAATAGATATGGTAGGAAAAAATGTATTACGTGCACCTGGTATGTGTGGGGCAAGCAGCGGTTCTATTCCTACTGATGTAGGACAACCACCATTACGAGTAAGTGCGATGATTGTCGGTGGTAAGGAAGGAGGAAGTGCAAATGAATAAGCAGTTATGGATGGATGCGGCAAAAAAAGCCGGATTAGAACAATTTGAAATCTATGAACAGCGACACACTTCAACTTCTATTAATGTTTATGAACAAAAGGTAGATTCTTTTAGTATCAGTGATTGTGATGGTATTGCCATGCGTGGGATTTATCAGGGGAAAATGGGAAACTGTTTCTTAGAAGAAGTAGATGATGCGCAGATAGACGATGTATTAGATCAGATTAAACAAAATGCTTCGATTATTACTGCGGAAGATAAAGTAATGATCTTAGCACCAGCAGAAAGTTATCCAACAATACAAAAGCATAAAAACACATTATTAGAAACAGAAAACAGTTTAAAGATCCAGAAACTTAAAGAACTGGAAGAAACAGTAAAACAAATGGATTCACGAATTGCACAAGTCATGACAACCACCTATGAAGAAAGTGTTGCAGTACGCAGTATTGTAAATACAAAAGGTATGGATCTTTGTGACAGTGACAGTTGTTCCATAGTTTACGTGGAAGTATTGGCAAAGGACGGCGAAGATACAAAGAGTGCTTTTGATTGGCTGTATATAAAAGATCTGGAAGCCTTGGATATACCTGCTTTTGCGCATAAATTATGTGATAAGGTCATCAATAAGCTTCATGCGGATACGATAGAAAGCGGCAATTATCCATTATTGATGGAAAAAAGTGCTATGACCTCATTGTTTAGTGCTTTAGCAGGTTTGTTTGATGGCGAAAATGCCTTTAAGGGTATTTCTATTTTGAAAGATAAACTTAATGAAGCTATCTTTGATGCAAAGATTAGTGTAATTGATGATCCTTTGATGGAGGATGGCATAAATTCAGCATCCTTTGATGATGAAGGTACAGCATGCTATACGAAAACAGTCGTTGATAAGGGAATATTAAAAACGTATCTGCATAATAGCAAATCAGCAGAATTGATGCAGACAACTTCTACCGGCAATGGCTTTAAAGGTGGCTATGGCGGACCAGTTGGTATTTCACCAACAAACTTTTATATCAAAAATGGTATGGCAAGCTATGAAGAAATGATTAAAACGATGAAAAAAGGTGTTATTGTCACCAATCTGAATGGTCTGCATGCTGGATTAAATCCAGTATCAACAGAGTTTTCGTTACAATCCGAAGGTTTTTATGTAGAAGATGGTGTCATTGTGAAACCAATTAACCTATTCACGATATCCGGCAATTTCTTAGATATGATGAAGCATATTAAAATGGTTGGCAACGACTGCAAGATGGGAATGAGCGGTGTCGGTACACCAAGTATTTTATTTGAAACCATTGCTGTAAGTGGTAAATAATTAGAGAGAAGAGTTTTCCAAAACAGGTAAACTCTTTTTTTGAATTGTTAAGTTTAAATAAGTAATATTCAAAAAGTGTTGTTTTTATTTTTTCATCTATTATTCTTGTGCCACCTGCATAAACAAATCTTTCTGTTCATTCAGCTTCTTAAAGAAAATCTTAAAACTTCCTGAAAATCCATTCAATCTAATAGGTAGGATGGTCAATTCTATGGTAAAATAAAAGGCGGTTGGTGATAACATGAAGAGTTTATATGATTTTAACTATGAGCAAATGGCAGAATTGGCACTTTCTCATGAATGGAAGAAATTTCGCGGACACCAGATTTTTCAATGGCTGTATCGCAAACGGGTAACCTCTATTGATGAAATGAGTGATTTGTCAAAGGAAACAAGAGAAATCCTAAAAGCAAACTATGCTTTGAAGCCATTGACTTTAAAAGATAAACAAGTATCCAGTGATGGTACAACAAAATATTTATTTGCCTTGGAAGATGGCTCCTTGATCGAAAGCGTCTTAATGCAGTTTGATTATGGAAAAAGCATCTGTGTAACAAGCCAAGTTGGTTGTAATATGTCCTGTGCGTTTTGTGCCAGTGGTTTAACGAAGAAAAAACGTAATCTTACCAGTGGTGAAATGGTTGCACAGGTGATGTATGTACAACAGGATTTGGATAAACAGGAAGAGCGTTTAAGCCATATCGTTGTTATGGGTACCGGAGAGCCATTTGATAATTATGAAAATGTGATGAATTTTTTAAGTACGGTGAATCATGATCGTGGCTTAGGTATCGGGGCAAGACATATTACGATTTCGACTTGCGGTGTCGTTCCTAAGATCTATGAATTTTCAAAGGAACATACCCAGTATAACTTAGCGATTTCTTTGCATGCGTCTAACAATACGCTGCGTGATGAGCTGATGCCGATCAATCACGCCTATCCTTTGGAAGAACTCATGAAGGCAATTCGTCAGTATGCAGCAGAAAACAATCGACGTTTAACGTTTGAGTATATCTTATTAAGAGGTGTCAATGATCAAAAAGAGCATGTGAAACAGTTGGCAAAACTATTGCGTGGTTTAAATGCTTATGTAAATTTGATTCCTTACAATGCAGTGGATGAGAAAGGTTTTCAAGGTGTTGATCATGCCCATGCAATGGTCTTTTATGATGCCCTCATGAAAGAAGGGATTCGCTGTACGATTCGTAAGGAGCATGGAGCGGATATTGATGCGGCATGCGGACAGTTAAGAGTGAAGCATTTACGCAAAGAAGCAAAAGAAAGGCAGGGAAACTAGCTTGAAGTATTATGGAAAGAGTCATATCGGCTTACGTCGTAAAAATAATCAGGACAGTATCTGTCTGGCAGAAAATCAACAGCATGCTTTATTAGCCGTTGTCTGTGATGGCATTGGCGGAGGTAAAGCCGGTGATGTGGCGTCCGCATTGGCCGCAGAACATATGAAAAAAAGCTTTGAACAAGCAGTATTATGCCATAAAAATGATGTAGAAGTAAAACAATGGCTGAAAGGTGTCATTCAGGAAGCAAACGATTTGATTTTTACGCAGGCAACCAGACGAGAAGAACAGCGCGGTATGGGAACAACCATGGTTGGTATCTTGCATTGTCCGGATGCGACCTATGTGTTTAATGTCGGGGACTCTCGTACCTATGGGTTATATGAAGATGATTTTTTATGTTTGACAGAAGATCATTCCTATGTGGCTGATTTATTAAAACGCGGTGAAGTGAGTGAAGAAGAAGCGAAGCATCATCCTAATCGCAATGTGCTGACAAATGCTTTGGGTATTTGGGATAGTGTAAAGGTTGATATCAATAAGGTCAAAGAAGATTATAAGATGCTATTAGTGTGCAGTGATGGTCTTCATGGCTATGTAAGTGAAGAATTAATCCGCCATATCATGGAAAGTGATTGTGCATTACAGGCAAAGGTAGATTTATTAATTCAAGCGGCATTAGATGCCGGTGGTTATGATAATGTTAGTGTCATCCTTGTGGATAAGGAGGATGCAGCAGATGAATAGAATGCAAAAAATGATAGCAGAACGCTATATCATCAAAGACAGTATCGGAGAAGGCGGCATGGCAGATGTGTATCTGGCTGAGGATACGATCTTGAATCGTGAGGTTGCCATCAAGGTGCTGCGTGGAGAATTAAGCAAAGATCCAGTCACGTTATTGCGCTTTCAGCGTGAGGCAAGTGCGGTCAGTAAGCTTTCGCATCCCAATGTCGTTGATGTCTATGATGTAGGAGAATATGATGGGCACCATTATATTGTCATGGAGTATGTCAGAGGAAGAACCTTAAAACAGTTGATCAGTCAGCGTGGAGCCTTGCATAAGGAAGAGGCTGTTGATATTATGATTCAATTAACCAGTGCGGTACAGCATGCGCATGAGCATAACATCATCCATCGTGATATCAAACCGCAAAACGTCTTAGTGAAGGATGATGGAACAATCAAGATTACGGATTTTGGTATTGCGCTGGCACATGATTCAGTACAGTTGACCCAAAGTGATGCAGTACTGGGCAGTGCGCATTACTTAGCACCGGAAACTACCAGAGGGGAAACACCTACGAATCAGGTTGATATTTATGCTTTAGGAATTGTTTTCTACGAATTGTTGACAGGCAGCGTACCTTTCCGCGGTGATAATCCGGTACAGATCGCCATGAAACACCTACGTGAGGAAGTACCTAGTGTATGTGAATTTAATCCTACCTTGCCTCAATCAATTGAAAATATCATTATCCATGCGACGGTAAAAAACCGCAAATTGCGTTATCAAAGCACCAAAGAAATGTTATATGATTTAGAACATTGTTTAGATGCATCAAATGCGCATGTAAAAAAACTCAGCTTTGCCCAGGAACAAGATCCTACCCTGATCATGAAGGAACAAAAAAAGGTGACTCAACATAAACCGCGACAAGCAAAAGTGATGGAAATACCGGATGAAGATGACCATCCGCAAAAAGTGGAACAGCAAAAAACAAAGAAGAAAAAGCACAAAACACCACTCATAATTGGCATATGTATCGCTATTGGAGCACTTGTGGCTTTCATGATTTTCACTAATATCATGTCGCCGAAAGAAGCGGCCATTCCAGAAGTTATTGATCTTGCGAAAGATGAAGCTATCACCAAATTAAGTGAAGCAGGATTTGCTAAGGATACGATCAAAATCGAAGAGAAATTAACCGATGATAAAAGTTCTGGTACGGTAGTAGATATTTATCCAAAAGCGGGCAGTAAGTATAAAACTAGTGATCCTATTACGTTAACGGTTTCAAAAGGTACGTATTATATCGTCGAAGATTACAAAAATCGTCCATATGAAGATGTGAAAAAGGAATTAGAAGAATATGCACCTAAGGTGAAGCTCATTGTTAAAGAAAAAGAGAATGCAGAGTATAAACCAGGGTACATTATCGAACAAAGTGGTTTAAATATTGGCGAAAAGCTGGATCCACAGCAACCTTGTGAATTATATGTAACGGTAACAAAACGCGTGGAATTTACGATTCAGCTGAATGGTAAAACAGTGGAAGAAGCACAGAACATCTTGGGGGAAAAAGGAATCATCCCGGTATTGGTACAAATGGATAAACCAGAGGATGAAGAAGATGTTGAGGAAGGAGTTGTGGTCAAGAGTGATCCTGTAGAAGGCAGTTGGTACATACAGGAGGGCTCTAATACGATCACATTGTACTACTATTGATGGAAACAGGAAGAATTATTAAAATCATTTCGAATCAGTATGAGGTATTAAATGAACAGGGTGAGCATTTAGCCTGCATTGCCATGGGCAAGCTGCGTAAGCATAAAGCGCCGGTTGTTGGCGATGTTGTAAAGCTTCAGCGATTTGACGCACAAATCGGTATTCAGAAAATCTTACCTAGAAAAAATGAATTGCTGCGTCCGGCAATTGCCAATGTCGATCAGGCAATCATCGTTATGTCTTGTAAAGATCCGGATTTCTCTACGGTGTTGGTAGATCGTTTGATTTTTCAAGTATGTTACGCACAGATCCATCCCATCTTATGCTTTACGAAAATGGATCTTATCGAGGAAGATGATGAAATTCATAAGAAAATCATGGCATATCGCGATAGTGGCTATGATGTTTATGTCAGTGGGAAAGGGTATGCCAGTGATGCGCTCATACAAATATTGAAAGGAAAAATCTCCGTCTTGACAGGACAAAGTGGTGCTGGAAAAAGTTCATTGCTAAACCGTATTGATCCAACATTTCATTTGCAGACACAAGAAATCAGCAAGGCATTAGGACGTGGAAAACATACGACCAGACATTGTGAATTGCATGAGATTGCCGGTGGATGGGTAGCCGATACGCCGGGCTTTTCTTCCATGGATTTTACAACGATGGACATTCAAACGCTGGCGGAACGTATTCCTGATTTTGCACCTTATCTGCATCAATGCAAGTTTAATGACTGTATTCATGTACAAGAACCAAACTGTGCCATTCGCGAGGCCGTGGAAAAGCAAGAAATCAATGGTGAACGCTATGCACATTATCTGGAAGTTGTGCAGATGATCAAACAAGCAAAACCTAAGTATTAATCTAATATAAGAAAAGGAGGAAAAAAATGAAACAAAAATTAGTAATCGCGCCATCGGTGTTATCATTAGATTATGCAAGAGTGAGTGAACAGTTGGCCGATTTGAATAAAACACGTGCAGAATGGATGCATTTTGATGTGATGGATGGACACTTTGTACCAAATTTAACCTTTGGCCCGGATATCTTAAAAGGCTTTAAAAAAGCAGTAGATATGGTGATGGATGTGCATATCATGGTGAGTGATCCTAAGTTTTATGCGCCTATTTTCATTAAAGCCGGTGCCGATATCGTAACGTTTCATTATGAAGCCGTTGCATCTATCAAAGAATGTGTCGCCTTGTGTAGAACCATTCGCTCCTTAGGTGCGAAAGCCGGTGTGAGTGTGCGCCCTAAAACACCGATTGATGAAATATTACCATATCTACACGAAATGGACGTATTCTTGATCATGAGTGTAGAACCGGGTTTTGGCGGTCAATCCTTTATGGAAGATCAGTTGGATAAGGTAAGAAAATTGCGCAGCTATATTGATGCACATGAGTTAAATGTACGCATAGAAATTGATGGTGGTATCAACGCGAAAACAGCAAAACAGGCGATTGAAGCTGGCTGTGATACACTGGTTGCGGGAAGCTATGTATTTAAACAAGATGTGCATGAGGCGGTAGAATCCTTATTATGCCTGGCGTAATTCTAATCAGTGGATTAGCTGAACGGGTGTATACAAAAGAAGGCTATGACATCATCGGGGTAGATCATGGCGCCTATATCTGTGCTTTGCAAGGCGTTGTCATGAAAGCTGCCATTGGCGATTTTGATAGTGTGAATAAAACGCAGGTTATCCAAATCCAACAGATGGCAGAAAGAATGGAACAACTTCCTTCACATAAGGATGAGACGGATACAGAAGAGGCGGTACTGTACGCTCTTGCACATGGTTATGATGATATTTGGGTCTATGGTGCATTAGGTGGGCGCTTAGATCATGAATTAGCCAATTTATATCTTTTAATGCATCGCAATTATCCCATCACCCTGGTCAATGAACAAAATCGTATTCGTGTAATAAAAGAAGGTACTTATAAAGTACCTAAAGAATATACCTATTTGTCGTTTCTAGCTTTAGAAGACTCCCAGATAACAGAAATCGGGGTTGCCTATCCGTTAACCAAACGCTGTTTATCTACAAGAGATATATATGCAATCAGTAATGAAATCCTAAATGAGCATGCTGAGATTATTGTACATAAAGGAAGCTTTTTAATGATTGAATCAAGTGATAAAATATGATGAAGCGAACTCCAAAGTTTGGATAACCAAATGCATGGAGTTTTTTTCATATACGTTTTACCACATGTAGCTTTTTATTTATACAGATGGTGCTTGTTCATAATAAAAAACACAGTTTCTTATGACAACATGAAATCTTTGGTAATTAGGTAGTTGTCCTTGTTGCTTGGCTCATGGATGCGGATTCTCAGAAAGCAAATGATATGATCTGTAACTGTTGTTTAAAAGATTTGAAACGACATAGCTTAGCCGTTTTCATATTGTGGATAAAGGGATGTGCGATAGAAAAATATGTTAAAAAACTTTTTGGGCAATTTTTAGCTATCTTGTGTTGTTCACGGTTGATAGCAGCAAATTTTGTATATTGGTTAGCATATAAATATGAAGAGGCAATATGTAGTACATCATACTTTGTTTAAAATACCGTTGTTATTAAAGATGAAACGGTATATGAAATAGAGTGGATCCTTTCGTTTTATCGTTCTTCTTTGAGGAACAGCTATTCTGTATTATAATAAGGGTAGCAACGACATATCCTAACAGTGAAAGAAGGATGAATATGAAAATTACGTTACAACAAAAAATAATAGAAATTACCAAAGATACGCCAGTGGAAAAGCTTATTCCGGCAGAAGAAAAAGCAAATGTCTATGCCATTGTCTTCAATGGGAAGCTCCATGATGTGAAGTATTGTTTAAAGGAAGAAGGAGATCTTTCCTTTGTTTATGCGGATAGTGAGATAGGGAAACAAATTTATGAACGATCTTTGAGCTTTTTGTTTATTGCGGCTGTGCATCGCTTATACCCTAAAGCGCATGTGTGTATTGAACATGCGCTAAGTAATGGTTTGTTTTGTGAAGTGGAACAGCAAAGCTATTTAACGCCTGAGGATGTTTTTCAGATAGAACAGACCATGAAACAAATGACCAAGGAAAAGCTGGCAATCTTACGCAGCGTCGTGCCAACTAAAGAAGCCGTAGCTTTTTTTGAAGCATGCGGAATGCTGCATAAGGCAAGCTTATTGCGAAATCGCCATAGTAAAACAAGTAGTATATATCATTTAGAAGATGTCAATGATTATTTTTATGGTATCATGCTGCCAAACACTAGTTATCTAACGCATTTTGCATTGCGCTATTATGCTCCCGGTATTTGGTTATCACCACAAGAACACTTTGTGAATCAGGGAAAGATGTTTCAAGTATTTCAAGAATTTGAGGCCTGGGGGAAAGCCATCGGCGTATCGCATATCGCGCAGCTAAACCAGAAAATTATGGAAGGAAAGATGGATGAGTTGGTGTTAATGAGTGAAACGATGGTCGAAAAGAAATTAGAGGATATTGCAGTGAAAATGTTAAAAGAACATGCAGGTACTCGTTTCATTTTGATAGCCGGCCCTAGTTCAGCAGGGAAAACAACTTTTTCAAAGCGCTTATCCATCCATTTGAAAATACATGGGAAAGAACCTATTGCTATATCCATGGATGATTTTTATAAAAATCGTGAGGATTGTCCAAAATTGCCGGATGGCAGTTATGACTTTGAATCGTTAGAAGCTTTGGATCTGGAGCTGTTTAATGAAACGATGTTAAAGTTATTGCATAACCTTCCAGCTCGTATGCCGCATTTTAATTTTAAAACAGGAAAACGTGAGTGGAGAGAAACGTTATGCATGCAACAGGATCAGCTTTTAATTATTGAAGGCATTCATGGATTGAATCCAACGACAAGTGCTTATATACCGGATTCAGCAAAATTCCGCATTTATATCAATGCATTGACGCATCTCAATTTAGATGATCATAATCGTATTCCAACAAGTGATTATCGTTTAATACGTCGTATCGCACGAGATTATCAATCTCGCGGTTGGAGTGCTGCAGAAACGATTCATTCATGGAAAAATGTCCGTTATGGCGAAGATCGCTATATTTATCCATATCAAGAAGAAGCAGATGCCATTTTCAATAGTTCTATGGTCTATGAATTAGCAGTATTAAAGCCTATTGTTCTTCCTTTGTTAGAAGAAGTTGACATAAAGGAAGAAGCGTATCTGGAAGCGAATCGTCTGCATAAGCTATTAGACTATTTCTTGACTGGGGATTCCTCAGCCATTCCACGCAGCTCTATTCTGGCAGAATTTATTGGGAATAGCATCTTTGATGTATCGTAATTTTAGCAATCCAAAGGAGCAGACTTCTGCTCTTTTTGATTGCTGATGTCTCATTCAATTTTAGATTGTACGTGAAGGTTTAGAGAAATAAAAAAAACAGGTTTCCCTGTTTAAATCACTCTTAAATAGCGTTTTTGTTCTTTAATGTTTTCAATGCACGAGCACTAATACGGATCGTTTGAGGTTTCCCATCAACAACGACTTTAACCTTCTGTAAATTTACATTCCAGTTACGACGAGATGCACGCATAGAGTGAGAGCGTTTATTACCTGATAAAGGACCTTTACCTGTAATTGCACAAACTTTTGACATACCGTTTACCTCCTTCCGTATAATACTTAACATAATTCGCTTAAATATCATACCATTTAAGATTATAAAATGCAAGAATATTTTTTATTTTTATTTATCTGTTGATCACCCTTAAGGATATGTTTGTAAAACGGTGATTTTAAAGGGTTTTCAATCAATTTTAAGGAAGGATAACGGGCTAGTAGTAAGGATGTGTAATATTTACCAATTGCATTCATGAAAGGGCTGTTCTATAATTAGACTGAGTTATTATAACAAAAGGAATGATGGTATGAGAAAAACAAAGGTATTTACAATCTTTCTTGGGGTAAGTTTACTGGCAGTTAACGTTTTGCCAAATATAGAAAAAAAGCTGTTTGCGGAAGAAGAACATTCAGAAACTAGGAAGGGTTCTTCTTATGGCGATCAAACAGGTATGTTTTTAAAGATGGATGAAGATGGAAAAATTACTTATGTAAAAGCAAATCCAGAGGGTGTCAAAGAGGACATTACCTTGCCGGAAGATACAGATGAAGAGGTAACGTTTGATGTGGAAATGGAAACCAAAGATGGAGCTAGTGCAGAGGTTGGCCATTATGATACCATTGAGGATGCGGTAAAGACAGCAAATATGTTACAGCTAACACGCAGCATGATGCGTTCAGCAAATAGTGATGTGGATGTTTCTGTGTATAGTAAGAATGTATTACGCAGCACTACCAAACCATCTATCGTAAAATTTAAAGTGTTGGATGGTGGAATGACGACACCATATAAGGAAGTCGATACCAATATCAGTGGGTATACGAGTGCCGTTTATGCGGTAGATGCAGCCTATCTTGGCACGGTGGATGGAAAGGTCAAGTTTCGTATGGCCGGAGTTACCGGTTTGGTGGATGCGAAATATGTTACCATTCAGGAATATACAGCAAAGGTGAATGTCAGTTATTATTATGTGACAAAGAATAAACTCTATCATCAGATATTTACACCATATTACAGTTCATCTCAGCGCGTTGGAAATGCGCCAGCGTATTTGAAAGAGAATACAAAATATTTCAGCTATGACGGTCATTATTTTTATACTGCTTTTGAAACCATGATCAATGATTATCAAAAGGATGTATACAGCCATGCGGTTAATAAGGAATCACCTTATTATAATTACTATCAGTTTCTTTCGATGCGTACGGTATCTAGTTTTACAGCAGATCATTTAAATAAACGTTTGTTAGAAGGTACGACAAATACGAAATCAAAGCTGCGAAATCGTGGCGTAGATTTTATCAATGCACAACAATATGGTACAAATGCAGCTTTGGCTTTTGGTTTGGCAGTGAATGAAAGTGCTTGGGGCAATAGCTCTATCGCACAGGAAAAAAACAACATCTTTGGATTAAATGCGGTGGATACCAGTCCGGGAACTTCAGCGAATACATTCGCCTCAGTTGCGGCATGTATCAATGATTTTGCGAAAAACTGGGTGTCGCTTGGTTATACAGATCCATATGATTGGCGATATTATGGACCTCATCTTGGGGATAAACAAAGCGGTATGAATGTGCAATATGCTAGTGATCCTTACTGGGGGGAAAAAGCGGCAGCACAAGGTTATTTTTTGGAAGATCTTTCTGGTAAAAAGGACAGTGATAAGTACACCCTTGTGATTGACACCGGTGTAAAACCAATCAGTATATATAAGGATGCTAAAACCTCCAGCAAAGAATATTATCAAAACGGAAATAGCAATAGCAAGGTCATTCATCAATTCCCATTTGTTGTGTTAGATACGGTAAAAAACAGTCAGGGTACATGGTATAAAATACGTACAGACTGCATCTTAAAAGCAGATCGCAGTGCTAAGAATAATGATTCCAATGGTCTATATGATTACACATACAATTATGGATACATAAAGGTGAAAGATTCGATGATGGTCATTTATGAAGGCAATCAAGATGCTAACCATGATAAGGTGCCTGACACACCGGATAAACCAGATGAAAAAGTTTTACCCGGAGATGTAAATGGTGATGGGAAATTATCTCCTGCTGACTATGTGAAAATCAAAAATCATATCATGGGTGTGACAAAATTAAAAGGAACGCCTTTAAAAGCAGCGGATGCAAATCAAGATGGTAAAATTTCACCAGCTGATTATGTAGTCGTTAAGAACAGGATCATGGGGAAATAGTGGAGGTAAAGATGAGAAAGAAAATAACAAAATTTCTGGCAGGTATCAGTGTTGCTATTTTAGCAGTAACAGTACTGAATCTGCCTAAAAAACATATCGCTGCAGCAGGCTTATCCGTATCTTGTAGTAGTTCGACAATTTATGTTGGAGATACTGTGACCTTTACGGTCAGTGTTTCTGGCGGAGCAGGTATGGTGGCTGTGAGTGGTGCTGCAAATGATTCTGATTGGTTTGAAAATAATTCTCGATCCTATACCGTAAAAGGAACTAGTGCTGGCAGTCTTAGCGTCTATGCTTCAGGAACGATTGCCGATTTTAATACGGAAAAGGATCAGTCATTGTCTTCTTCTTGTACCGTGGTGGTAAAAGAACGCAGCAAACCATCAAACAACAGCAATAATAATAGTTCAAGTAATTCAGGAAATAACGATACTTCACAGAACAATAATGATGATTATAACAATGCTCCTTCCAATAATGATACACCAAAGAATGAGCCTAGTAATAAAACAGAGAAACCAAAAGAAGAAGAAAAGAAAAATAAGGATAGTTCCTTGAAGTCTTTAAGTGTTAGTGAAGGCAAATTATCCCCGGCATTTCAAGCTGGAACAACTTCATATAAGGTTGATCTGCCTGGTAGTGTAGATACACTAAAGGTCAGTGCAGCAGCAAATAACAGCAAGGCATCACTGAGTGGAATCGGGAAAAAGAAGTTAAAACCCGGTAATAATACGATTCAAGTGATATGTACTGCAGAAAATGGGACATCAACAACCTATACGATAAAGGTACATGTGGATGAAAAACCACTAGTCTTTGTAAATTATCAAGGGAAAAAACTTGGCGTTTCACGTTCAGTTGCCAAATTGTCTAAGAAATTATTTGAGGAAACAAAGCTTACCATTGATGGAAAAGTAGTACCAACTTGGACAAATAAAAGCTTACATATGACATTGTTGTATTTAGAAAACGATGATAAAAAAGACTTTTATTTTTATGATACGGATAAGAAAGAAGTAACATCCATTTATCGCCCGATGGGCTTACTTGGAGAAAATATTGCGATCATCGATGTGCCCAAAGCGTTGCAAAAACGTACTGGTATGGTGTTTACGACAGTAAAGGTCGATGGAAAAGAACTTCCTGGTTGGACATATCAAGATAAGGCATTTGCTGATTACGCATTGCTTTATGTAATGAATGATGCCGGTGATAAGGTGTATTATCAATATGAGAAAACAGGGAATACCTTACAGCGGTATGCCGGTGGTGCAGCAATTACGCAGAATGCATATGAAAAATTACTGAAAGCACATGAGGAAGAAACGAAGCAGCTGAAACTGATCGTGTATGGTCTTTGTGCATTGAGTGCTATCCTTTTCTTGGCTATTCTTATCATATGTGTCAAGAAACGCAAACCAAAGCATTTCAATAAGATTGATGTGAAGGGAAAACCATTATCAAAAAGCGCTGAAATAGAGCACGAAAGCTTGGTCAAAATGCAGCAAGAAGATGGAGAGAATTTCTAAAATTCTCTCTTTTTTAAAACGATGGAGCACGGAAATTCCTAAATCTGAAAAAAATATGACAAATTCCTGTAAAATGTTTTTTATCCACCATTTTTATGATATTATATATGAGTATAAGTGAAAACGTGTGTAAGGGGGTAAACCTTATGGATCGAAAGGAAATCTATGCCTCCGTAGAAATTGCCGATCATGAAATTCGTCTGATCGTTGGAGAATTTTATGATACCAGATTTAATATTCTGCGGGTTGAAAGAGCAGGGATTACTGGAATCGAAAAAAAGAAAATTATAGATGAACAAAATGTTGTAAATGGAATCATAAAAGCTGTGAAACAGGCGGAGGAATCGCTTGGTTATCATATTGAACGCGCATTGGTATCGTTACCTAGCGTCAATGTGGCCAGACATAATAAACGTGTTCATGTATTGCCACAGGCAAGCAGTAAACGTATTCGTTTAAGTGATATTCAAAAAGGACTGAATGAAGCGATTACTTATAAACCAGATCCCGAATTAGAACTGGTGAATGTCGGCTGTATTAAATACATAACCAATGGCATCACTTCAAGAAAAATGCCAATCGATGAAACAAGTGATATGTTGATCATGGATGTTGATTTACTATTCGCGGATAAAGAAACCGTGTATTCCTATGCACGCTGTATCGAAAAAGCTGGCTTAGAAATTCTGGATGTATGTTTGGATTCTTATGCCATTGCCCAAGAAGCAGCGGTTTTTGAGCAGACGGTTGATAAATATGTCATATTAATTGATTTAGCTCGACAGAATACTACACTTTCTTTATTTACGCATGGTAAACTTGTAAACTGCGAGGTATTAGAAGATGGATATGGCAAATGGTTAGCAAAGCTTTGTGAAGAAAACCATTTATCGCCACATGTCGGTTATCGCTTGGTACAAAATACTTGCTGTTTAAAAGAACATGAAGCAAAGGATACGATTATTTATGTTTGGAGCGAAGGCAAAGAACAGAAACAGCTGAGTGAAAAGCAAGTATGTCAGCTGGTTGCGCCATACATTCATGAATGGATTCAAGGCATTAATGAAGCCTGTGCACCAATTATTGAGAGTGGCGATGTTCGCTATCTAATCACGGGAGAAGGCTGTGAGATTCAGGCAGTGGAACCGTTGTTTGATGAATTAAATGCGCCTTGGCAGTTATATGTGCCACAGACGATTGGAGCTAGAGATTGTTCCTTAGTAACTAGCTTAGGCTTATTTTACAGTTGGAAGGAACAGATAGATATTCGCAATGATCAACGTACAAGCTGTGCTGATGCAGAAGTAGAACAGGTTGTGGAAACTATACGCCGTAAGACGTCCACACAGGATGAAGAAGGCGGATTTACGAAAAAATTGAAAAGCATTCTGTTGAATGATCGATAAAAGAAGAGAGAGCGAGGAATAAAGATGAGTGATTTACAGTTTGAACAGGTAGCAAATATTAAAGTGTTTGGAATCGGCGGTGGCGGCTGTAATGCGGTGAACCGTATGGTGAGCGAAGGTGTTAAAGGGGTCGAGTTTTATGTGGCAAATACGGATTTACAGGCATTAAATATTTCTCCTGTAGAAAATAAACTGGTGCTTGGACGTGAGATCACCAAAGGTCTTGGAGCAGGCGCAAACCCGGAAATGGGAAGACGAGCTGCACAGGAAAATGAAAATGAAATTCGTGAAGCAATCAAAGGCAGTGACATGGTCTTTATAACTACCGGTTTAGGTGGAGGTACTGGTACCGGTGCTGCGCCATTATTTGCGAAGATAGCAAAAGAAGAAGGCGCATTGACTGTAGGTATCGTAACCAAACCATTTACCTTTGAAGGTAAGAAACGTATGAAGGCAGCTGAAGAAGGCTTGGCTGAAATGAAAGAATACGTGGATTCTTTGATTATCGTTTCTAACAATAACCTTATTGAGGTCATCGGACGAAGACCATTGACAGAAGCATTCCAGGCTGCTGATAATGTATTGCGTCAGGGCGTGCAGACGATTACGGATTTAATTGCCGTACCGGCATTGATCAATTTGGACTTCGCGGATGTTCGCACAATTATGGAAAATCAAGGCTCTGCATTAATTGGTATTGGTATGGCTGAAGGAGAAGACAAAGCACGTGCTGCAGCTGAAAAAGCTATTCAATCCCCATTGCTGGAGGCACAGATTACTGGTGCACGCAATGCTATTGTCAATATTACCGGTGGAGAATCTATCACCTTATTTGATGCTGAGGATGCTATGGCTTTAGTACGAGAGGCTGCTGGAAATGATATTGATGCTATCTTTGGTGTTGCAATCAATGAAAAACTAGGAGATTCTATCATTGTTACCGTCATTGCTACAGGTTTTGACGCTGATAAGAATGAAGAAGATGTCTTAGAAAAAGCATTCTCTTATTCTGCTGCTAAGGCTGCGCCAAAGCAAAGTGTAAAAGCATCAGAACCAGAAGTATATGCAACTTCACGCATGAATGATGCAAAAGAGGATGACAATGAAGGGATTCCTTCCTTCTTCACAAGAAGATAATGATGAAGTTTTATTACATAGATGATGCTATGTTTGAAGCCGGGGCATTTCAAGAAGAAATTCGTCATCGCTTTTTGTGCCATTTACGTAAAAATCAAGTGAAATTGATTTTGGTGAGTGCAGCTCATAAGGAGAATGGACGATACCGTAAATTCCTTGAAGAATGTAAGAATATTTCCATCGTTCGCAGTCCAGCAATATTTGATGTGGATGGAATTTGTGGAACCTTGCATACTGGGTATGCGGCCATTGAGGGCTATCCAATTCAGCATGCATATTCGGGTACTTGCGTGGAATTTGATGAAAAAGAAAAAAAAGCGAAACGGATTTATCTGGATATGTTTGTGGATCATCATGAGGAAGAAAATTTTGATTTTCTGGTGGAAGAACTAGAAAAAGCCATTCAGGATAAAATCTTTGACATGAAGAAAAAGAAAGATGAAATAAATTAAATGATAAGAAAGTATGAAATAGCTGCGGTTGTTTTATACTTTTTTCTTTAGAACTCACTTGCGCCTTCTTCCTATGTGAAAACACCTTTTTTCAGTAGTTTTGTCATGTTTTGACGAAGTGTACATAGCATGCATGAAAGCATCATAAGGTGTAACTGAAGGAGGGATCGTATGCCGTATCGAAAGACGATTCAGGAGATAGAAACAGCTTGTCAAAGTGATCTTCATAAAGGATTGAGTGAAGAAGAGGCACAAAGAAGACAAAAAGAGCAAGGGAAAAATATTTTAAATAAGAAAAAGAAAGTAACGCTCTTACAAATGTTTCTGGAACAATTTCAGGATCCAATGGTCATTATATTGATTATTGGGGCAATCGTATCTATATTTTTAAAGGAATATATGGACGCTTGTATCATTTTGGTTGTGATCGTGTTAAATGCAATCATCGGTGTTATTCAAGAGTTTAAAGCAGAAAAAGCGATTGATGCTTTGGAAAAGTTATCAGAGCCAAAAGCGTATGTCCTGCGAGATGGCTATTTGAAAGAAATCAATTCCGAAGATTTAGTTGTGGGAGATATTGTAGAGCTGGAAGCAGGTCGTTATATACCTGCCGATATGCGTTTGCTCACCAGTACCAATTTAAAGGTGGAAGAAAGCACGCTAACTGGGGAAAGTGAGGCTATTGAAAAACAGGCAGATATTGTCTATCCGGATGAGATGCATATCGCGGATCAGCGCAACATGGTGTTCATGTCGACGTATGTTACATATGGAAAAGCACAAGGGATGGTCGTTCGCTGTGGGATGGACAGTGAGGTTGGCAAAATTGCCCGCATGCTGGATGAAACAAAAGAGGATATGACGCCTTTGCAGCAACGGTTGGCTCATTTATCAAAGATTTTAGGAATGCTATCGTTAGGAGTTTGTGCGGCCATGTTTGTGGTTGCCATATTACAAGGACGAAATCTTTTTGATATGCTGCTACTCTCCATTTCTTTGGCAGTGGCGGCTTACCAGCCGTTGTCACCATTGTGTTAGCATTAGGCGTTCAGGTCATGAGTAAGCAAAATGCCATCGTGCGCAAACTGCATGCAGTAGAAACACTGGGTTCTGTTAGTGTTATCTGCAGTGATAAGACCGGAACCTTAACACAGAATAAGATGCATGTGGTCAGCAGTTATGCCAATGGCATGTTGCAGGAAGTAAATGAGGAATTATTAAAAGGTATGGTGCTTTGCAATGACGCCAGTATATCGCAAAATGAAGTATTAGGAGAGCCAACAGAAACAGCATTGTTATGCTTTGGTGAAAAACAAGGCTTTCATAAGAAGGACTTGGATATGAAGTATGTCCGAGTCAATGAAATTCCTTTTGATTCTAATCGAAAAAGAATGACGACAATCCATCAGCATGAGCGAGAAGTTGTTGCTTATACGAAGGGAGCATTGGAAAAGATCTTAGCGATGTGCACCAGTGTTTGGCAGGATGGCAAGGCAGTACGCATGTCAAATTATGAAAAACAGCGTATTTTAGAAGCCAGCCGTCAAGTGAGTGAAGATGCACAGCGGGTCTTGGCATTAGCAAGAAAAACATTGAAATCGCCTTATGAAGATGATGTTGAGAATAAGATGTGCTTCATTGGATTTGTTGGTTTAATGGATCCACCGCGAGAAGAAGTTAAAGATGCTATTGCCCGATGTTATAAAGCCGGTATCCGTGTGGCGATGATCACCGGAGATCATCCATTAACCGCATTAGCAATTGCCCGCAGACTTGGGATTGCCAAACAAGAGACAGAAGTGATTACCGGAAATCAGTTAGATGCGATGAGTGATGAGGAACTGTGTGCCAGTGTAAAAGGATATCGTGTGTTTGCTCGCGTGACACCGCAGCATAAAGTACGCATCGTTCAGGCTTTTAAACAAAATGATATGGTGGTAGCCATGGGGGGAGATGGAGTCAATGATGCGCCTTCCTTGAAACAGGCAGATATCGGTATCGCTATGGGACAGGGAGGAACCGATGTTTGTAAACAGGCGAGTGATATGATCTTGGCAGATGATAACTTTGCGACCATTGTGAAAGCTGTGGAAGAGGGCAGAGGAATCTATGAAAATATCCAAAAAGCAATTCTTTATCTGTTAAGTTGTAACCTGGGAGAAATTATGTCATTATTTTTAGCCATTATATGCATGCCACATGTGGTATCAACCTTAAGTGCTATCCAGATCTTATGGGTCAATTTGATTACAGACGCTTTTCCTGCACTTGCTTTAGGTGTAGATCCTATGGAATGGGATATCATGGAGCAACAACCAAGAAATGCAAAAGAGAGTTTGTTTGCCCATGGAGGTTGGATGTTTACCATTTTAAATGGTATGTTTATCGGTACCATTACATTAGTCGCTTTCCGTTATGGATTAAATAGCAGTCCCGCTAAAGCACAAACAATGGCATTTATGGTATTGTCTTTATCGCAGCTTTTCCATGCGCTAAATTTGCGCAGCCGTACCCATTCTATCTTTGTCGTCGGTTTATTTAAGAACAAATGGTTAATCCTGACGTTCTTGTTTAGTACAGCATTGCAGATCGCCGTATGTCAGTTGCCGATCTTTAATTTTATATTAAAAACGGTACCATTAGATATGATGAGTTGGGGGTTGGTGTTTGGCTTAAGTGCCAGTGTGATTTTGATTAATGAGGCTAGCAAATGGTTCGCGAAGGATAAATAAGAAAACAGGTTATAGGCAGAAAGTGATTGTTGAATAAATATGGAAGTTTAAAAGCATTGATAGGATCCCATCAAAGAAGATACAAGAATGAGTAAATGTGTACCTACGAAGATGGGATTTTCTTACTTCCTTTTATGTTTTTGCAGAAAAAGTAGATTTGCTAACAAAAGCGAAGATAGCTTTCTTATTTCTTTGTTTTATCAGCTGTGGTAAAATAAGAGAAAAAAAGGAGCGTTTATGCGATTTAAGAGAGTCTATATCGAAATTACCAACACTTGTAATCTTGCCTGCAGCTTCTGTATTCAAAATCAGCGACAGCCACGCAGGATGAATATACAAGAATTTACGCATGTCATTCAGGAGGTACGCAGTGTCACAAGACATGTTTATCTGCATGTATTAGGGGAACCGCTGTCCCATCCAGATCTTCCCGCTTTTTTACAGATATGCAAAGCGAATGATATGGAGGTCATCCTGACGACAAATGGAACTTTATTAAAAAAACAAGTGGATGCTTTATGTGCTTCCCAATGTATCCGACAATTAAATATCTCCTTGCACAGCTTTCCTCAGCATGAACAACCACGATATTTAGAGACGATATGGGAATGTGCGGAAAAGCTAGCAGCCTGTGGTATACATGTGAACTATCGTTTATGGAGCATACAAGATGAAAAGTTAAGCAAAGAAACACAAACACTGTTAACGACCGTACTAAAACAATATCAGAAGAACTTAGAAGATGTGATTATTAAGCGAATGCATCGTTTTGATTTAGCGGATCATATTCATCTGCATTTTGAGAATATCTTTACTTGGCCTTCTTTGATGAATCCTTTTGTGTCGAAGACAGGAAGTTGTTTAGGTATGAAAAGCATGTGTGGGGTATTGGTGGATGGTACACTAGTGCCATGCTGTTTAGACAGTAAAGGAGATATTGCTTTGGGGAATTTATTTGAGACCCCTTTGGAAGAAATCTTATCATCGAAACGCTGTTTAAAGATGTTGGAGGGCTTTCAAAAGCATCAAGTAGAGGAAGCGTTGTGTCAGCATTGCACGTATCGCTTAAGATTTCTATGATATCTTAGGAAAGTAAAGCGAATAACGAGAAACTAAAAAAATGGCCAATGGAGGTATATCATGAAAAATAAAGAGCATTGTTTTCAAAGCATAATAACGATTCCACCGTATCAGGATGGTATTAAGGTTTGTAAACTGAGTGAAAAAGATATAGATGCTATGTATGCCATCTGTATCAGCAATCCCTATTATTTTGCTTGTATGAAAAGCAAACCAACGAAAGCTTCATTGAAAGAAGATTTAACTGCTTTACCTATGGGGAAAAGCATGCAGGATAAGTACTTTCTTGGTTTTTATCACCAGGAGGAATTGTTAGGTTTTTTGGATGCTATTGTTGGCTATCCCAATGAAGATTGTTTGTATATCGGATGGTTTATGATTCACAAAAAGTATCAAGGTACGATGTTTGCCCAAACATTGATGAAGACGCTGTTGCATCAGTGTTTTTCTGCTAAGTATGCGCGTTTGGGCTGCATTAAGGGAAATGTCGTGGCCGAAAAGTTTTGGACAAAGTTGGGATTTCATTTTACGAAAGAAGAAATGGATATGGGGAAGTATCAGGTAAGGATGATGGAAACATCACTTTTATAAAAGATAAGGATAAGATGAAGATAGATAAAGATAATAAGAAGAAATGCTATTGTGCGATACGATCGTAAAGGGGAAGGATATTTCTGTTTGAATGTTTTCAAAACCTATTATATAATGAAAATCAGTTAGGGTGTGACATATGGAACTGAAGGAACTGCGGATATCAGAGAAAAAAAGAGCACTTTTGCATACCATGGGAATTGAAAATGCCATGGATCTTTTAACGTATTATCCGTTTCGTTATGAAAGCGTAGAAACGAAACCACGTAAGGAATGGCAAAAAGAAGATCGGATCGCATTGGAAGGTGTGATTTTAAATCGTGCCAGAGTAATACGCTTGAAAGGCAAACAGAGTGTCACAAAATTTAAACTTCTATATGAAGAGGAAGAATTGGATATCGCTATCTTTAATCGCCCTTGGATATCAGCGTTTACGGTAGGAAAAACAATTACACTTATCGCTAAATATGAAGGTGGTTCACGGATGACGGCATTGCAATATAATTTTCAGCCATTACAGGAACAGCTTGGTATTTTCCCGGTATATAATGTAAAAGAGGGAATCAGTCAAAAAGATATCCGTAAATACATTGATAAGGCATGGCTGGCGCAACAAGAAAGCATTAAAGAATTTCTGCCCATGGAATACTTACAGAAGTATCGCTTAATTTCTCGTTCGCAGGCCTTGTATTTCATCCATCATCCCAAAAATATGGAGGCGGTAAAACAGAGCCTGCGCCATTTAAAATATGAAGAGTTTTTAAAATTCCAAATCACGATGCAAGCTTTAAAGGTACAGGAAAAAGAAGTGGTACATGGACATGAAAAGCGATTTGATAATGAGGAAGTCATGGATCTGCAAAAAACCTTAGCTTTCTCTTTGACCGAGGATCAAATCAAAACAATCGAAGAGATTTTAGCCGATTTGAAGAGTGATCACATCATGTATCGTATGGTGCAGGGAGATGTAGGCTGGGGAAAGACCTTGGGGGCGGCTTTTGGCATGTATGCCTGTGTATTAGCACATAAGCAGGCAGCTTTTTTAGCACCGACGGAAATCCTAGCGAAACAGCATGGAAACAATTTGAAGAAAATCTTTCACGATTATGAAATTCAGGTTGAGGTATTGTATGCCAGCTTAAAGACACAAGAGAAAAAAGATATTTTAGAGCGTTTAGCGCGAAATGAAATTGATATTCTTGTAGGAACGCATGCCTTGTTTCAAGAAGGTGTAGAGTTTCATGATTTGGGTATGGTCGTGGCGGATGAACAGCATCGTTTTGGGGTTGCCCAGCGAAAGAAAATGTTAGAAAAAGGGGATAAGGTTGATTTCTTATTGATGAGTGCTACACCAATACCGCGAACATTAGCCATTTCTTTGTATGGCGACATGGATGTATCCACGATTCAGACATTGCCATCTGGACGTCAAAAAATCACGACAAAGCTGGTGCACGCAAGATCCATGAGTAGTATTTTAGATTTTGTGTTAGAGAAAATTGATGAAGGCAATCAGTGTTATGTTGTCTGCCCGGCCATTGAGAAAAATGAAGATTATGAGATGCGTAATGTCACAGATATCTATCAAGGCATGCAGGCTTCCTTAGGAAGACGTTATCAGATAGGCTTGCTCCATGGAAAAATGAGTGCGCAAGAGAAAGATGCTGTAATGAAAGCATTTGTAGAGGGGGATTTGCAAATCTTAGTATCAACAACGGTTATTGAGGTGGGTGTGGATGTCGCTAATGCCAATATAATGGTTATTTATGATGCACATCGTTTTGGTTTGAGTCAAATTCACCAGCTCCGCGGACGTGTGGGACGCGGCAGTCAACCGGGGTATTGTTTTTTATTAAGTGATTCAAAAGATCCAGATAGCCTACAGCGTTTGAAGGTTTGTGAGAAAACAAATGATGGCTTTGCGATTGCGCGTTATGATCTGGCATTGCGAGGTCCGGGAGATATCTTAGGGACACGGCAAAGTGGCGTTCCGGGATTTATTTTAGGGGATGTTATTCAAGATGCAAATATTTTAGAGGTTGCCAGAGAAGATGCGCAAGCTTTATTAAAGCACATCCATGATCCTGGTTATGAACAGATAAAAAATTATATTGATATGACCATTGCGCGTGCCACATATTTGGATTAGTGTGATATAATAGCGGTGTGACCGCGCTTTTGATCATACAATGGCAGTTGGTATGATGTTTCGTTTTAGATAAGAGATTCGTGATTGCTTACTAATAAAAGGAAAGATCATACTCATGAAAAGCAAAGGTGACTTTAAAAAGGGTATATAAGAAGGAGAAATGATATGAATACGATTTTTGATTGGTTAGAAAGCAAAAAAATTCCGTATACAGATAAGGAATTAATACGTCAGGCACTGGTTCATTCTTCTTATGTGAATGAACATAAGACCTTTGCCCACGATAATGAGCGTTTAGAATTTATGGGGGATGCGGTTTTACAGTTATGGTCAACGACCAAGTTGTTTAAACTGACGCCGGAATTAAGTGAAGGGCAGATGACCACCTTGCGTGCACAATTGGTATGTGAGGAGGCTTTAGCGGAATATAATCGCAAATTAGGCTTAGGTCGTTATCTCTTGCTTGGGGTAGGAGAAGAAAAGACTGGTGGTAGAGAACGTGATTCCATACTGGCGGATATGTTTGAAGCGGTATTAGGTGCTATCTATTTAGATTCAGGGATGGACAGCATTAATGTTATTTTAGAAGAGGTACTTACTCCAGCCATCACACAACCAAAAAGTGAGAAGGTCATTGACTATAAAACAAAATTACAGGAATATATCCAATCCGATTCACGCAAGACGGTCCACTATGAAACCATTCATGTATCAGGGCCTAGCAATAAGCCGGAATTTGAAGTAGCTGTGATGTTGGATGATATCACGTTAGGAAGAGGAAAGGGTTTTTCCAAAAAGCGGGCTGAGCAAATGGCTGCCAAGGATGCTTTTGAAAAAATGGTGAAATAACTTTGTGGGTGATTTTTCGTAAACGTGTTCCTACAACTTAAAAAAGGATAAATCATGAAATAGAAACCTAAAGTGTTTCTGTTTTTTTACAAGAATGATTACAAGTTGGGAACGAATGGTGTTTTCCCAGAAAGGCTATTGACTTCTTTCGTAAGGGAAGGTATCATAAAAAAGCTGAAAATAAGAAAGGAAACGAATGTATGATATATATTGAATATCTGGTATTAGCGATCCTGGTTGTTTATTTGTCTGTCCGACTATCCTATTATGTGGATTGCCTGGATAAAAAGACCAATTTATCCGGCGCTTTTATCGGGGGAGTCATGCTGGCTGCAGTCACCTCACTGCCTGAACTATTCACCTCATTAACCGCTGTGTTGGCATTAGATCAGCCTGATCTGGTGCAGGGGAATGTGCTTGGCTCTAATATCTTTAACCTTTGTGTGATTGGCGGATTGATGCTGTTTACCAGCAAACGCTATCAGCAAGCAACCCTGTCAAATTCCCATTCCAAAACGTTATGGTATGGTATTGTCATGTATGCTTGTGTCTTTATTGCCATTTTCTATCCTTATGAACTTGGAGTTGGCTTTTTAAAGGTAAATTTGATGTCGGTTCTCATTCTGATTGTTTATCTTGTGAATGTGAAATTCATGAAACATGATGAAAGTGGAGACAATGCTGAGGATGTGTATATTTCATTAACAGTAAAACAAATTGCTTTGCGTTTTATCATCTTCAGTGTTGCTTTGGTCGTTGTAAGTATCTTATTAACTCAAGTAACAGATAAGATTGCGAATGAATTGCAGTTGGGAGCTACGGTGGCTGGTGCTATCTTCCTAGGAGTGGCAACCTCATTACCTGAATTGAGTGCTTCCATAAATTTGGTACGTATCGGGAACTTTAACGCTTCTTTTGGCAATATTGTAGGAAGCAATTTGTTTAATTTTATCATTTTATGCTTTGCGGATGTGCTTTATGTCAAGGGTGGTATTTATGTGAATGAGCCACAAGTCTTGAACCTGTTAGGTTTTGGGGCATTTTCCATGTTGGCAACATTAGGTGTTATTTATGGAAAAAAACATCGTGGAGCAGTATTGTTATGTAGTGTGTTGATCTTAGTATCTTACGTGCTGAGTATCGCCTTATCCATGTAGAAGAATTTATACTTAACAGAACTGTTGGCACATAAAAAATTTAAAAATATTAAAAAAGGAAGGACTACGTTTCGACATGTCAGTATGCATAGGCATAGGCTGTAGTCCTTCCTTTTTATGGTATCTTTTTGCTTATATTTCAAAAGGCCAATTCTCTTCATTTACTGAAAGAGTTCTTTGTTTGCATTAGAGCTTTTTATAACTTTTTTAAATCTTTCGTATTATGTGTAGAATGGATAGAAAAAGAAATTTATTCCTTATAGAAGTATTTTGAAACTTTGTGAAACTATTTGGATGATATTGCGTGAAAAGTGTCGAAAATTGCATATTTCTTGTTACGTTCATTAGCGAACTTGTCCATCACCGAGAATGATATATTTCTCACTCGTTAAAGCTTCTAATCCCATCGGTCCACGGGCATGCAGCTTTTGGGTACTGATACCGATTTCGGCACCTAAGCCAAATTCAAAGCCATCGGAAAATCTTGTTGAGGCATTGGCGTACACGCAGGCACTGTCAATTTCTTTTAAAAACTTTTTCACATTCGTATAATTCTCAGATACGATCGTTTCACTATGATGTGTGCTGCAAGTGTTGATATGGGCAATGGCTTCAGCTAAGCTGTTCACCATTTTTACGGAAACCTCCATGTCCAGATATTCCTTGCGATAGTCCTCTTGGGTTGCCGGAATACAGTCTTGATGCAACTCACAAATGGTCATATCGCCATGAATCTTAACACCATGTTCTGATAATACTTGCAATAAGGAGCGAATGAAGCTGTCACGAATGCCACGATGGATCAAAATACTTTCACAAGCATTGCATACCGATGTGCGAGAAGTCTTCGCATTAATAACAATATCCATCGCTTTTTGCAGATCAGCATCCGCGTCGATATAAACATGACAGTTGCCGGTACCGGTTTCTAATACCGGAACAGTTGCATGCTGCACCGTATTATGAATAAGTCCGGCACCACCACGGGGAATTAAAACATCTAAATAGCCATTTAATTGCATGAATGCCGTTGCACATGCATGTGAGGAATCTTCTAATAAGGCAATGGTATATTTATCAAAGCCACATCTCATAAGCGCTTCCTGCATGATGGCAACAAGTTTTTTATTCGATTCCAATATATCCTTAGAACCTCTTAACATAACGGCGTTGCCTGCTTTTAAACAAAGGATGGCTGCATCTACGGTAACATTTGGACGAGCTTCATAAATCATCCCGACAACTCCCAAAGCGACACGCATCTTACCAATCTGTAAACCATTTTCACTTGTATGCATACCACGCATTTCGCCAATTGGATCAGGTAAAGAGATAACCTGCTGAATACCTTCAATCATTTGTTTCATGCGTTCTTCATTCAACATCATACGATCTAACAAGCCAGCTGACATGCCATTGGCTTTGCCTGTTTCAACATCCTTTTGATTCGCCTCTAAAATGGCTGCCATATGTTCTTCTAAACCTTTTGCGATGGTTGCTAAGAGCTGATTTTTGCGTTGTGTATCTGCATTCATGATTGCGGTGGAAGCAGCTTTTGTTTTCTGTGCCAATTGTTCTAACGTCATAAATTCTCCTCCTTTTTTAAATCGAATAACGTACCACGATACGTATTCTTTAGGATATGATATAAAATTGATGGTTGATTGCCATTAGCAATAATCATCGGAATACCATGTTCACCGGCATATTGTGCAGCATATAGTTTTGTCACCATACCACCGGTCCCATGCTTACTGCCGGCGCCCTTTGCCATTGCCTGAATCTCTTCGCTGATGTGATTGACGACAGGAATCAGCTTGGCATTTGGATGAAGGGTAGGATTATCGTCATACAGACCATCAATATCCGATAGCAAAATAAGTAAATCGGCATTTGTAAGATAAGCAGTCACGGCACTTAGCGTATCATTATCGCCATAAGCAATTTCATCCGTTGCGACACTGTCATTTTCATTGACGATCGGAATGACACCATAGGATAACAGCGTTTCTAACGTATTAACGGCATTCATCCGTAGGGTTTCATTGTGGGTTATGGTTTTGGTTAACAGCAGCTGTGCAATGGTTTGACCGTATTGGGAAAAGAATTTATCATAGATAAACATCAATTCACTCTGTCCTACGGAAGCTGCTGCTTGCTTTTCTTTCATCAAAGTGGGGCGATGACGCATTTGCAGTTTCGCAACACCGGCACTCACAGCACCACTACTCACTAAGATGACATCTTTGCCACTGTTTTTGATATCACTCAATGCCATGGCAAGCTGATCAATCTTCTGAAAGTGAAGTCCTCCTTGTGGATGGGTCAAGGTAGAAGAGCCTACCTTCACAACAATTCTGCGCACATCTTTCATTTCTTTCATTTTCTTACAACCCCTTTGTAAATTGTTTCTTATATTATAGACGAGAAACAGCAAACAAGCAAACATTTCTTGGTTACTTAGATCGAACAAAACAAAAAGGACAACCCCATATACGATTCCTTGTCACCTGCATGTAGAGAAGCAAGATTTTTTAGCACTAGGGTGTTGACAGTGCTAAAGAAAAGATTTATACTATTAGCAGACTTAGTAAAAGAGTGCTAAATGGGAGGTAATTTGCAATGGCTAGAAAGAAACAGTTTAAGGCAGAGTCAAAACGTCTGTTAGATTTAATGATCAATTCTATCTACACGCATAAGGAAATTTTCTTACGTGAATTAATTTCCAATGCGAGTGACGCAATCGATAAATTATACTATAAATCTTTAAGTGAAAATCTGAGCGATGTCGAACGCGATAAGTTCCACATTTATCTGGAAGTAAATAAGGAAGCTCGTACCTTAACCATTCGCGATAATGGTTTAGGTATGGATAAAGAAGAGCTGGAAGAAAACTTAGGAACAATTGCGAAGAGTGGCTCTTTGGCCTTCAAGCAGGAATTAGAAGAAGAGGAAAAACAGGATGATGTAGATATCATCGGACAGTTCGGTGTTGGCTTCTACTCCGCTTTCATGGTTGCCCAAAAAGTTGATGTCATCTCTAAGAAATATGGCAGTGAAGAAGCTTATATTTGGAGCTCAAATGCAGTTGATGGCTATACGATCGAACCATGTGAAAAGGATAGCTGTGGTACTGAAATCACTTTATATCTGAAAGAGAACAGTGATGATGAAAACTATGATGAATACATGCAGCAGTATGAAATTGAACGTCTGATCAAAAAATATTCTGATTATATCCGTTATCCTATCCAGATGATGGTGGAAGAACAGCGTCGGAAGAGGAAACAAAAGAAGGCGAAGAAGAAAAAGAACCAAAATATGAAACTGTGATGGAAGAAAAAACATTGAACTCTATGATTCCATTGTGGAAACGTGAAAAAGCAAAGATCACGGAAGAGGAATACAATGACTTCTATAAGAGTAAGTTTAATGACTATACCGATCCACAAAAAGTCATCCATTTTAGTGTAGAGGGTGCGGTATCCTTTACCAGCTTATTGTTCATTCCAGGTAAGACACCAATGAATTACTACTCACAGGATTATAAGAAAGGCTTACAGCTGTATAGCCGTGGCGTCTTTATCATGGATAATGCAGAAGAACTATTGCCAGAGCATTTCCGTTTTGTGAAAGGTTTGGTAGATTCTCAGGATCTGTCTTTGAACATTTCTCGTGAGATGTTGCAGCATGATCGTCAATTAAAAGTTATTGCGAATCGTATTGAAAAGAAAATCAAATCAGAACTGTTGCTGATGCTGAAGAACGAACGTGAAGAATATGAGAAATTCTGGCAGAACTTTGGCGTACAGATCAAGTTTGGTGTATACAATGATTTTGGCGCACATAAAGAATTGCTGCAGGATTTATTATTATTCTATTCTAGCAAGGAAAAGAAATTGATTACGCTGGATGAGTATATCAATCACATGGATGAAGGTCAGAAGGATATTTACTTTGTCAGCGGTGATAAGGTAGAAAAGATCGACCAGCTGCCAATCGTTAAAAAGGTCAAAGAGAAAGGCTATGAAATTTTGTATCTGACAGATAATGTAGATGAATTTGTCTTACAGTCTTTGATGAACTATAAGGAAAAGAACTTTAAGAATATCTCACAGGGAGATTTAGACTTAGATAGTGAAGAAGAAAAGAAGGAACTGGAAAAGAAGGCTGAAGAAAGTAAGGATATGCTTGATGGCTTAAAAGAGGCTTTAGGTGAAAAAGTCAAAGAAGTCAAACTGAGTACACGTTTAGTAGATGATCCGGTATGCTTAAGTGCCGATGAAGGTATGTCCTTTGAGATGGAAAAGGTGTTAAGCGCAATGCCAGATGGCAATCCATACGGCATGAAAGCCACAAGAATTCTGGAAATCAATCCTAGCCATCCAATCTTTACCGCCTTACAAAATGTGTATGCACAAGATAAGGATGCGGTGAAGGATTATGCGCAGTTACTGTATGATCAAGCATTGTTGATTGAAGGATTCCCAATTGATGATCCAGCAGAATTCTCAAGAAAAATCTGTGAATTTATGGTTAAAGCGGCAAACTAAGATCGTCGATAAGAGTGGATGATTTAGAAAGTATCACTTAGAAGAAGACTAGTTGTGTGGTTAAACACACTGCTGGTCTTTTTTGCGTCTGTGAAAAGATGTGTCAGGGATAGACAATTTTGCTTTCTTCACCTTGTCGACTATAGTATAATGAGAGCATGATGGAGGCTTTAGCGATGATACAAAATATTATTTTCGATATCGGGAATGTTTTAGTGACATTTGACCCATATACTTATTTTCTAAAGTATTTTAAAGAAGAAACCAAAACGCGTACCTTATGTGAGCTGATGTTTTCACATGAGGCTTGGTCACAATATGATGCAGGTATTCTGTTGCGAAAGGATCTGTATGAAATCTATCATCAGGCGTATCCACAGTATCAAGAAGAAATGGATCACATGCTGACACATTGGCTAAAGCTGATGGAACCAATTCCTGAAACCTTAGCTTGTATGAAGGAGTTAAAACAGCAGGGCTATGGCATCTATTTGTTATCAAATATTAGTCAGGATAGCGCAGATTATTTGAAAAAGACGCAGGATTTCTTTGCCTATGCAGATGGGGCGGTATTATCTTATGAACTGCATACTATCAAACCCGATGCGGCGATATATGAAGAGCTGCTGCGACGCTATCATTTAGAACCTGCAACTTGTGTATTTCTAGATGATGGAGTACAAAATATTGAAAAAGCTTGTTCCTTAGGTATGCAGGGAATCGTTGTTTGTGATATACAAACAGCTTTACAGGAACTAGAAGAATTGCTGGAAGGAGTGAAGGTATGTTAAGAAATGGACAGATCCTAACCGGAACGATTGCTTATTTAGATGAATCCAGCAATGGTATTTTGATGGTTGGCAAGGATAAGGTGTTTGTACGTCATGTGTTGGCGAAAGAAAAAGTTAAGGTGAAAATACAAAAGCGTTTAAAAGAAGGCTATAGTGCAAATGTTATCGAAATTCTTCAGAAAGATAAGGAACGCATAAAACCAGTTTGTGGAATTTATGAACGTTGTGGAAGCTGTCATTTGATGCATATGAGTGCGCAGGGACAAAAGCACCAAAAGCTATCCTACTTACAGAAGTTGTGTGCCAAAAACAAACAGCTGCACATCAAGGCTGAGGAAATTGCCACAATGAAACACCCATATCATTATCGCAATAAGATGATCATCGGTTTTCAAAAGGATAAACAAGGGAAACTGCAGGCAGGCTTTTATGAAGAGTTTTCACATCATATTATCCCTTATGAACAATGCTTGCTGCATCCGGAAATCTGTGATGCTATCTTACATACGATTACGGCATTGATGATAAAACTGCGCATTGAACCTTATGATGAGGATAAGCGCAGAGGGTTACTTCGTCATGTTGTCATACGTTATGGTATGGTTAGTAAGCAGATCATGGTGGTACTGGTCATTAATCAGCAGATATTCCCGGCACGTAAGGCATTTGTGCAGGAACTATTGAAAAAGCATCCGCAGATAACGACCATCGTACAAAATGTGAATACACGTAAGACGAGCATTGTCTTAGGTGAGCAGGAGCGTATTTTATATGGTCCGGGTTATATTGAAGATACCTTATGCGGCTTACGGTTTCGCATATCGGCAAAATCTTTCTATCAGATCAATCATGAGCAATGTGAAGTGTTGTATAAAAAAGGTATGGAGCTGTTACAGCTGACAGGCAAAGAAACGGTTTTAGATGCCTATTGTGGGATTGGAACGATTGGCATGTATGCAGCACAGTTTGCTAAGCAGGTCATTGGTGTGGAGCTGAATAAGGATGCAGTGGAGGATGCTAAGAGTAATGCGAAGTTGAATCAGATACGCAATATTCGCTTTGTTTGCGATGATGCCGGTAAGTTCATGCAGAAAATGGCTACGATAAAAGAACGTTTGGATGTTGTGATCTTAGATCCACCACGCTCAGGCAGTAGTGAAGCGTTTATTCGCAGTGTTGCGACCATTCGTCCTAAAAAGGTGCTGTATATTTCTTGTAATCCACAAACGCAGTTACGCGATTTGCAGCTGTTTCAGAAATATGGTTATGTGGGGGATGTACTGTATGGTGTGGATATGTTTCCGAATACGTTTCATGTGGAGACGGTGGTACTGCTTTCCCACAAAAAACCAGATGGACATATCAACGTAAAAGTTGAGTTTAGTGAAGGGCGAGGATAAAGTACCGATAAGAGAAATCCCCGAAAAGGCAGAAGCCTACAAGCCGAAAGAGCGAGTTAACTTTTAAATGATAAAAGAGTACATAGAATCGAAGTACAGCTTCAAAAATCTGAGCAAATATCCAACAGCAAATAAAGTAAAAGTAATCAAAGATGCTTTGAAGCACTTTGAAATAATTTAAGTGGCTGAAGAGGGGAGAGAAAATATGGAATGTTTTCAAATAGAAATAGGATAAATGATATTGAGTTTAGTTGTATTGAATTTTAGAAATATTATTCAGGACAACTATGATTATGGCTGTAATATTTTATCAATGAATAAGACAAATACTAACAGTGGCTCAAAATAAAGTTTATAAAGCAGCCAATAATGCAATGGTAGAGATTACTCATGCAGATATCCTTTTTGCAATAGCATCATTTGAGTATCTGACTGGATCCGGGAATATCTGATAGGGACCTACCATTTAGAAGATATCGATAGTTAGGTGATTAAAGACAAGGATGAATAAGAAAGTAAGCATAGCGGAATGGAGGACACTGAATGAAAGGATCGGAAGCTAAAATGACAGGTTTTATGGAAGGCGCAGATAAACGTTTTGTAATTCCTGTTTATCAGAGAAAATATGATTGGAAATATGACAATTGCCGTCAGCTATATGAGGACTTGAAAAAGATAGTTTTTGATGGGAGAAGCAGTCACTTTTTTGGTAGTATTGTTTCTGCTGTTGTTCCTAACGGCAGTAAAATTGAGTATCACATTATTGATGGGCAGCAGCGCCTTACCACTATTAGTCTATTGCTTTTGGCGATTCGAAATCTTATAGCACAGGGTAGGGTGATGACAAAGAATGGTAAGTTAGATGAGCAGATAAGCCAACGGTTTCTGGTATCTCCTTGGGCTAGTGAAGATGATAGAATAAAGCTGCGTCCAGTGAAAAGCGACAGAGATGCGCTTGTAAAGCTGTTCGGTGATGAAGAAGATTATGATTGTAGCTCAAACTTGACCATCAATTATCAGTTCTTCTATGAAATGGTAGCGAAAGAAGAAATTCCAGTAGCGGATTTGTATGCGGCGATAGGGAAACTTGAAATTATCAGCATTACCCTTGACCAAGGTGATAATGCACAATTGATTTTTGAAAGCCTTAACTCCACTGGTTTGGCTCTAACCGAAGGTGATAAAATTAGAAACTATGTACTGATGGGCCTTCCTGCACAAAATCAAACAAAATATTATGATACCTATTGGGCAAAAATAGAAAAATGCACGGCCAATGACGTGAGTGGATTCGTTAGAGATTATCTTAGCATTAAACAGCAAGTTACGCCTACTATGAGCAATGTATACCAGTCGTTTAAAACCTATTCTGAAACTGCAGCATTACCAGTGGATGTCTTACTGACCGATCTTCTGCGTTATGCCAGATTCTTTGAAAAACTTTTGACTTGTAAAAGTGGTCTGAATGAACAGCGGTTAGATGATTGCCTTTATCGTTTGATGCGATTGGAGATTGTTGTTACAAGGCCGTTCCTTATAGAAGTGCTCCGATTACATCAAGATGGCAAACTTACCACCGATGATGTTTTAAAGATTTTCTTGATAACAGAAAATTATCTGTTCAGGAGAAATATCTGCGAAGTTCCTACAAATGCACTGAATAAGATATTCCTGAATTTGAATAAAGAGATTATTCGATATGATAATACAGTGGACAATTATGTGTCCAAGTTTATTTATGCGTTATTATCCAAGAGGGAAAGCGGGCGTTTCCCAAATGATGAAGAATTTGCATCTGCGCTTGCAGAAAAGCAGGTATATCAGATGCGTGGTAAATACAAGGCATATTTATTTGAGCGATATGAAAACTATGGTACCATCGAGACCAAGGACGTGTATATGCACTTGGATAATAATGTCTATACGATCGAACATATTATGCCGCAACATCTCACTCCAGCATGGACAGAATCTTTGGGAACAAATGCAGCAGAAATACATGAAACATGGCTTCACAGGTTGGCTAACTTGACATTGACGGGGTATAATCCGAATCTTAGTAACAATACTTTTGTGGAAAAACGTGATGCAAAAGAAGGTGGATACAAAGTCAGCGGTCTGAAGATGAATCAGAAGATTGCAACAAAATCAACATGGGGACTTTCAGAGTTAAAAGAGCGGAATGAGGAAATGGTTAAGCGTGCTATGGAAATTTGGGCATGCCCAGAAACTACTTTTGTTCCAACGGAGAAAGAATTTGATTCTTGTACGCTAGATGATGAAAATTATGACCTCACTGGGCGTGGCATTGCCAGATACAGTTATTTAAATATAGAACAGCCAGTTACCAGCTGGACTGACATGTTTGAGAATGTTGTAAAATTCCTGTATCAAAAAGACAAGTCTGTTCTTATCAGCTTGGCTTTCAATTCTAAGAATAATCCGGAGCTTGCTGCCTATGTAAGTAAAGATGAATCAGACCTGAGAAGTGCTTTGAAAATAGACGATAATGTGTATGTAGAAAAGAATACAAGTACAACAATGAAGATTTCTATCCTTCGGAGAATATTTGCACTGTACGAGGCAGACCCTATGGACTTAGTATTCTACCTGAAGGATTCTGAATCAAAAAAAACTTCCGAAATCAGCAGATATGAAATCAGAAGACGTTATTGGGAATATGCGCTTCCAATAATTCAAGCACAACATGCTCATCGAGGAACCTACAGTAATTGCACGCCAACAACATCTAATACAGAGTCGGGATTCTTTGGCATTAACGGTTTTAATGTTAGTTGTGTGGCAAATTATGACAAAGCACGAATTGATTTTTATTTAGGCAGTACTGACACTAAGAAGAATAAAGATGCGTTTGACTTACTCTATAGCCATAAGGATGATATCGAGGAAGAACTAGGTGTTTCGCTTGAGTGGGACAGAGCTGATACCTACAAAGCATCTTCGATAAGCTATGCCTTGAACGGTGTAAGCATCACCAACGAGGCTGATTGGCCACGGATGGCAAAGTTCCATGCAGAATGGAGCGATAAGATTTGTGAAGCTATGTTGCCATACCTTCAAGATGTCAACAGCATGCGCCTTCAGAATATTGCTAGAGCCTTTCGTGAATGGGCTATGGCACGTTCTGATGTTGATTTAAATATAGCAAAATGTAATCGTACTTATACACGTTTCACTACACCGGGAATGACTGCAATTCTTCCCGATTTACTAGATGCACCAAGTGGATGGAACACCAACAATCATTATTTTTATGAAATCATAAATCGTAATGGGAAAGAGGCTTATATCCGGTTTGCAATTAGTTCTAAGAATATCACGGATGAGTTCAGAACTATCTGCGACAAGATAAATGCATTCAATCCGATAAAGATGGGGAAAGAAGAATGGTTATGGAGAATACCGTTTAAAACATCTAATATAAGCATACCGGAAGATATATCCCAAGATATAATCTTTAAAAGTCTTGATTTGTGTTTAGATGAGATACATGTATTCGAAGTGGATTTGGCAGAAAAAATGAAAACCTAAATTTAATGAATTGAGGTGGAGAATTATGATGATCAGTCCGGAAGGCTACTATGAGGAATACCTCAAAGGTAAAAATGAAGAGCAAATTTTGACTGCTATTTGTAGGCTGAAGCAGGAAATGGCCTGCCTAAAAGATACAATGGAAAGCCCGGACTACGGCAGCAAGGTAATCATTGAGCCAAGCGAAAGCACTAGACTTTGGTATTGTCGCCTGTACCTTGATAGAGCAAAGCAGGCTTTGGCTGATGTTGGCGGTAATTATAAACCATCAAAAATTGAGCAAACAGCAGAACTTTTCGATGTTAGCATTCCGGCTATTAGCAAAGTCATTTTTCGCATTGGTGATTTCTTTGGAGGCTATGAAGTACGTATCATTACCTTGGATGAGGAACATCTCCATTTTAACATTGACAATTCCATTAATTTGAAACCATCAAATCTTCCTGCCGTTCTGAAATATATGTGTGACAAAGAAGGGTTCCTTGATGGAATACGAGGTCTTCATATCGGAGAATGGCGGGCATACTACGTGAATTTCAATGTTCTTGATGGGACGCAGTGGGAACTCATGATTGAGTTTTCCGATGGGCATAAACCATTTAAGACTGGAGGCAGCAATGCATACCCATATAACTTTGATGCTCTCAAGGAGCTGCTTGGTATTACCGGACAAGGAGGATGAGGAAGTTGCCGATGAATGAGACCGAAAAACAGGAGAACTACAGTATGGATGACCGTGGAGAAATAATAATCCACTAGACTATTGATGGTCTGCCGAAGATAGATAGATGTAAGCATGCGGAACGAAACGGTGTGGCTGTTACTGGAACAGATGGCTGATTTGTTTCAAAGAGATAAGTCTACCATATCCAAGCATATAAAAAATATCTTAGAAGATAGAGAATTAGTCAGAAATTCGGTTGTTGCAAAATCTGCAACAACTGCTGGGGATGGGAAAACATATTAAGTGGATTACTAGGGAGTGTAAAAATTATATTACCTTTTCATAATAAACTAGCGTTGATTATGAAAATTAATGTTATTTCTATTTCATACATCGTAAACACATTTTATACTTTGGTCAATTTGCTTATCAGTAGGATATTTTTCTCCTACTTTTATAATATGAAAAAGAAACTATGAGGAAACGTATATGGTAAGAATAACCATAGATGAGTCTATTACGATATGTTGGGAGAATGAATATGAAACGAGAGCAACAAAGAAAACTAAGAGAATTAAAAAAAGCATTGCCAAGGATGTTAAAGGAAAAAGTCAAGGCATACAAAATGAAGAAGAAAGACTATATGATTTGGTATAGTAAAAATGATTTGTTTATAGAATGCATGATTGATGTTAGAGAAACAGTTGACGATAGATGTTGTTGCAGTATACGAGTAAAAATCAAGCCCTTATGGATAGATGATTTATTATGGGATTGTCTACATATGGATAACAATAAAACAGAGCCACTGAGTTTAAGGGCTGTCGGCGCATTCACGGTTAGTGGTGTTGAAGTATATTTAGACTATGATTATCTAAAAGAGTGGACAAGCGAAGAAATGGAAAGCTATGTGGATCTGTATTTAGAAAAATTTAATCAGATTATAAATGAGGTCACAATAGATGATTTTTATGCTCATATAAGTGATCAACCATATCATGAAGAACTAAGGGTATCTCTATCAATGACTTACAATGCCCAATATCAAGAAGCAATAGAATATCTAAAAGATAAAGGTGAAGGTATATTCTGTAATAAAGGTCTTTGGATACACGATGGTATAAAAGAATATTGCAAAACAAGGATGAATAAGCAATCGATCTAAAGATTGCAAAGATTGTGAATAAGCAAGGTATCATACAAGCTTTTTTGTTTCAAAGCTATCTCTTTAAATGAAGTATGAGTGATTATCATGGACATCTGTCTTGGACTCTTTAAAATCATACTTATGACCTTTTAGTAGTTTACATTTTAAGGTGAATGCCTTATAATTTAGGATGTAATTAGATAAATGAAAAGGAGAATGATTATGGAAATTTCATCACTACAAAAAGCTAGATATGAGTATTCACCTAAACTTCCAGGAATGCTAAGAAACGGTATTGCAGATATTTGTGTTGTAGAAGGCGAGGAAACGCAAAGTGTAGCCGATCAAGAAAAGATCAAAGAACTTTTCCCAAATACTTATGGTAAAAAGGAAATCACTTTCCAAAAAGGAGCAAATACATCTGAAGCAAAAAAACAGGTTGTCGGTGTTATCCTCTCTGGAGGACAGGCTCCAGGTGGACATAACGTTATCTGTGGTTTATACGATGCATTAAAAGCAACCAATAAAGAAAATGTATTGTTAGGTTTCAAAAACGGTCCTAGTGGATTGATCGAAGATGACTATTTAACATTCGATGATGCATATATCAATGCATACAGAAATACTGGTGGATTTGATATTATCGGATCTGGCAGAACAAAACTGGAAACAAACGAACAGTTTGCTATCGCTGCGGAAGTTTGTAAAAAACATGGAATCACTGCTATCGTTATTATCGGTGGAGATGATTCTAATACAAATGCAGCTGTATTAGCAGAATATTTTGCAGCTAATAATACAGGTGTTCAAGTTATCGGTTGTCCTAAAACTATTGATGGTGACCTTAAAAATGAAGATATTGAATGTTCTTTCGGTTTTGATACAGCAACAAAAACATACAGTGAATTAATTGGTAACATTGAAAGAGATGCAAACTCTGCAAAGAAATACTGGCATTTCATCAAAGTTATGGGACGTTCTGCATCTCATGTAGCTTTGGAATGTGCTCTTGAAACACAGCCAAACATCTGCTTGATTTCTGAAGAAGTAGCTGAGAAAAAGATGTCATTATCACAGATTGCTGATTATATCGCTGATTCTGTTGAAAAACGTGCAGCTAAAGGCATGAACTTTGGTGTTGCCATCATCCCAGAAGGTGTTGTTGAATTCGTTCCTGAATTCTCTGCATTGATCCAGGAAATCAATGAATTATTAGCAGGTAGCAAAGCAGAAGCATTCAATGCTTTAGCAACTTGGAAAGAAAAATATGCCTTCATCGAAAATGGTTTAACAAAAGCATCTATGGATGTATTTGCGATCCTTCCAGAAGGTATTCAGCAGCAGTTATTCTTAGAAAGAGATCCACATGGAAATGTGCAGGTTTCTTTGATTGAATCTGAAAAATTATTCTCTGCTTTAGTAAAAGATAAATTAGAAGAGAGAAGAAAAGCTGGTACATACAACGGTAAATTTAATCCTCTTCACCATTTCTTTGGATATGAAGGAAGATGTGCATTCCCATCTAATTTCGATTCTGACTACTGCTACTCATTAGGATATAACGCATTTATGCTGATCCAGTATGGTTATACAGGCTACTTATCAAAGATTTCTAATCTTTCTAAGCCAGCTAGCGAATGGGTTGCCGGTGGTATGCCAATCACGAAGATGATGAACGTAGAAAGACGTCATGGTGAAGACAAACCAGTTATCAGAAAGGCGTTAGTTGAACTTGATGGAAAACCATTCAAATTCTTTGAAGCACACAGAGAAGAATGGGCAAGTGAAACTTGCTTCGTTTATCCAGGAGCTATTCAGTACTACGGACCTGCTGAAGTATGCGATATCACAACGAGAACGCTTGCTCTTGAACAAGAATAATACGTTGTAGTCAAACTATTGCTATTTTGTGAAATGCTAGTCCTTCATAATGGAGGTATTCGTAAAAGAAGTGGTATATAGAAAGATGAATATCGTATAAAAATTCCAGATACATGTAAAAGGCTATATTGTGTAATATGCAGTATAGCTTTTTTTATGATTCTAAAATATGAAACATACAAGTTATTAAAATATTGACAAATGATTCTTGAAAATAGAATAGCTCTGCTTTAAATAAATATTATTTCAAATAAATTAGCACTCAAGTGTTGACAGTGCTAAAACTTGTGCTATAATACAATTAGCAATCAAAGTGTTAGAGTGCTAAAGGAGCGTGATACTATGAACTTTGAAAAGATGAGTGAGAAACTGCAAGAAGTTATCATGCATGCCGTCGAAATCTGTAAAACCTATCAGCATACAACCATCGACACAATTCAAATGCTGAAAGCGATCTTTGAAAACGATGTGTTAGATGGACTGTTTAAGCGATTGAATATTGATAAAACAAGAGCTTTACAAATGATTGATGATGAGATGAGCAGGGTAGCTCGCAGTTCCAATGTGAATCCGCAATTCTCAAATGAAGTTGCGAAGTCATTTGATAAGGCGCAGCAATGGAGTGATTCCGTTCAGGAAAGCTATCTAAGTGTTGCCAGTGTTTTTATTGCCTTACTGTTTAACAAATCTTATATTTCTAAACAGTTGGTGAAAGAGTTCCACCTGAATGAGCAAGCATGCAAGGAAGAGGAACTGAAACGTCGTGGTGGCAAGAATATGGATACACCAAATGCGGAAAGTAATTTAGAGGCTTTAAGTAAATATGGTCGTGATTTGGTCGAAGATGTAAAAAGCGGTAAAATTGATCCTATCATCGGACGTGATGATGAAATTCGCCGTGTTATCCAAATCTTATCTCGTAAGACGAAAAATAACCCAGTATTGATTGGTGAGCCAGGCGTTGGTAAGACCGCTGTAGTGGAAGGAATTGCTTGGCGTATCATGAAGGGTGATGTACCTAGTTCTTTAAAGGATAAAAAACTGATTGAATTGGATATGGGTTCTTTGATTGCCGGTGCGAAGTATCGTGGTGAGTTTGAAGAACGTTTAAAAGCAATTTTGGAAGAAGTAAAAAATGCCGAAGGAAACATCATACTGTTTATTGATGAAATTCACAATTTGGTTGGTGCTGGTAAAACTGAAGGTAGTATGGATGCTGGCAATATGTTAAAGCCAATGCTAGCGCGTGGAGAACTGCGTTGTATCGGAGCAACGACCTTTAATGAATATCGCCAGTATATTGAAAAGGATGCTGCTTTGGAACGTCGATTCCAAAGAGTTACTGTGCAAGAGCCAACGGTTGAGGATACCATCAGTATCTTGCGTGGTTTAAAAGATCGCTTTGAATCTTATCATGGTGTAAAAATCTTAGATGAGGCAATCATTGCGGCAGCTACTATGTCGAATCGTTATATCACAGATCGTTTCTTACCGGATAAAGCCATTGATTTAGTAGATGAAGCTTGTGCTACCTTACGGGTGGAAATGGAGTCCATGCCACAAGAATTGGATGAATTACAGCGTAAGATCATGCAGCTGCAAATCGAAGAAACGGCATTAAAGAAAGAAGAAGATAAAAAAGCAATCGAACGATTGAATGATATTAAGAAAGAACTGGAAGAGTTACGTGCAAAGAAAGATGAGCTTTATACAAAATGGGAAGATGAAAAAGCTGTTTTGGAAGAAAGCAAAGATGCTAAGGTAAAACTGGAAAAAGCACGTTTAGACTTAGAACAGGCACAAAGTGAGGCTCGATATGAGGATGCGGCGAAACTGCAGTATGGAACCATTCCGCATTTAGAGAAGCTCATTCGTGAACAAGCTGAAAAAGAACATAACGAAGATGCTTTGATTCAGGAAACGGTAAATGAAGAGCTAATCGCCAAGATTGTTTCGCGTTGGACCGGTGTAGAAGTAGCACGACTGGTGGAAAGCGAGCGACAGAAATTATTGCATTTGAAAGAAGCATTGCAAAAACGTGTCATTGGACAAGATAACGCCTTAGAGCTTGTAAGTGATGCCATTCTGCGTAGCAAAGCCCAGATTCAAGATGAAAATCGTCCTATCGGAAGCTTCTTGTTTTTAGGACCTACCGGTGTCGGTAAGACAGAAGTTGCCAAAGCATTGGCAGAACAGCTTTTCGATAGTGAATCACATATCGTTCGTATTGATATGAGTGAATATATGGAGAAACATAGCGTTGCCCGTTTGATTGGTGCTCCTCCGGGATATGTTGGTTATGATGAAGGTGGTCAGTTAACGGAAGCAATTCGTCGTAATCCATATTCTATCGTATTGTTTGATGAGGTTGAAAAAGCCCATCCGGATGTCTTTAACGTATTATTACAAATTCTGGATGATGGACGTATTACCGATTCCAAAGGTGTGACCGTAGACTTTAAGAATACGCTGCTGATCATGACAAGTAATCTGGGAAGTCAGTTTGCCTTTGATGAAGAAGATAAAGAAGACAAGTATTTAAACGAAGTGAAGAAATACTTTAAACCGGAATTTATCAATCGTATTGATGAAATTGTTGTGTTCAATGCTTTAAATGATGATATGTTAAGTAAGATTGCCCATAAATTCATGGATGAGCTGACACAACGATTAGCCCATAAAGATATTAAGTTAGAAGTTAGTGATGCTGTATATCGCAGTATTGCCACTCAGGGTGTTGATGCGGTATATGGGGCAAGACCTATGAAGCGTTATATCCAGCGTAACATTGAAACGTTGATTGCTCGTAAGATGATTGAAGGCAATGCCGGTAAGGATGATGTCATCAGTGTTGATGTCGTTGATGGCGATTACGTCGTTACGGTTCATGCATAAGGACTAGAATAAAAAAGATTCCCTTTGTTGTCTGTTTTCAGACAGCTTTGATATGATCCCTCTAAAGTAGACAACGTAAATAAAACGTTGTTTATGAAAGGAGGGATCTTTTTTTGTTATGGCTGTTTTGCCCAATAGTTTTTATAAGGTACATTACCAATGTATCCTTTATGCCTTTCCAGTGAATCATAAATAGAAGTAATAAGGACTCATCTAACGCCTAACAGCTAGGATTAACGTGCAGATAGAGGGTTACGAGATGCATGAAAACGTAAGGATTCCCTCTTGAGGAATTGTTTTCATGACACATTGCAGGTATACTAGAAGATAGTAGAAAATATATGACATGTGTGATGAATAGGAGATATTAACTATGGAATTACGTTATGAAGATGGTTGGCTGTTAGAGATGGATGCAGATGCAGGAGTTTATGATGTCTACGATGAGAAAAGATGCCTCTTACAGCAGGTTACAGGAAATCAGCGCCTTTTGCTTTCTGGCAACGACAAACGTCCAATGCTCTATATTCGCAAAGGCAAGCAAACCTTTGTAGTAAAACCGCGGGCGCTACCTGACACCGGTGTCGTGAACTTTCGTGATCTTGGCGGTTATGTGAATCGTGATGGACAACAGGTACGCTATGATTGTTTTTATCGCAGTGCTCCTTTGTGTGATTTACAAAAGGAACATGTGGAATATTTGCAACAGCTGCAGATACAACATATTCTGGATTTGCGTAGTGATATGGAACGTAAGGGTAAGGAGGACATTCACTTACCGAAAGCGAAGTATCATCCCATATCGGCGATAACTTTTGATCAAGGAATGGATGTAAAAGGCAGTTTTGATTTTGCGACATTATTGCAACAGTTAGATGTCACATTGTTAAAGAATATGATGATGCAGGTTTATACGAAGCTTCCTTTTGATAATCCTGCGTATCGTCTTCTTGTACAAGTGGTGTTAGAGGAAGAGGTACCTGTATTGTTTCATTGCAGTGCAGGAAAAGATCGCACTGGTTTTGGGGCAGCTTTGCTATTGTTGCTGCTTGATGTTGATGAAGAAACCATCTTAAATGATTATGTCTTAAGCAATCAGTATCGTAAGAAGGAGAATGCAAAAATCTATGCGCAGGTAGCAGCTTCGCAAACGGATGTGGAGGCTGTAATGGGGGTACAAAAGCAGTATCTTAGGACAGCTTTGCAGGCTATTAAACAACGCTATCAAACCTATGAAGCCTATTTTCAAGCAGAATTCGGTATTGATGAAACACAAAGAAAGCATCTAAAACAGCGTTATTTATATCCTTTGAATATGTAGAATCATGTTATTTTAACGCCTGTTCTTGAATTTTTTTAAAGAACAGGTTAAACTATATGACATGAATATATTTGAGGTAAGAGCATGTTTGGCTATGTCATTGTAAATAAACCGGAACTAAAAATCAAAGATTTTGATATTTATCGCAGTTTTTACTGTGGACTTTGTCAATGTCTGAAAAAAGAATTTGGACAGCTGTCACGGTTTTCCTTAAATTACGATATGACATTTCTGGCCATTTTGTTAACTGCGTTATATGAACCGCCTACAGAAGAGAAGATGAAACGCTGTATGGTACATCCCATGCAAAAACGTAGGATGTATGATAACATCTATCTTAGCTATGCGGCCGAGATGACGATAGTCTTAACGTATTTAAAGTGTGAAGACAATTGGCAGGATGAACATTCGCATACATCACATATGTATCAGAAAGTATTAAAGCATCGCTATGAAAGCATTAAGCAAAAGTATCCAGAGAAAGTAACACGTATTGAAAAAGCCTTGACAGCACTTGGTGAAGAAGAAAAAAAGGGAACTAAGGATTTGGATCTGTTGGCTTCCTATACAGGGCGTTTTATGGCAGAAATTCTATGCTACAAGGAAGATGAGTGGGCACCCACTTTAAAAACGATGGGCGATTATCTGGGACGCTATATTTATCTGCTGGATGCTTATGATGATCTAGAAGAAGATAAGAAGAAACAGTGTTTTAATCCTTTGTTAGAAGAAGCGAAAAAAAGTGATTTTGATGAACGCATGCGCACAATCTTGGAATTGATGATTTCCGCATCATGTGAGGCTTTTGAAATATTGCCGGTCATTGCGTATGCAGATATTATCCGCAACGTATTATACTCAGGGATATGGGCAAAATATGAATTAGCACGTAAAAAGAGAACAGGTGAAGAAGATGGAAGATCCTTATAAGATATTAGGGGTATCAAGAGATGCCAGTGAAGATGAAATAAAAAAAGCATACCGACGATTAGCGAAGCAGTATCATCCGGATGTGAATAAAACAGCGGGAGCTGAGGAAAAGTTTAAAGAAATTCAGAATGCTTATCAGCAGATCATGGATTATAAGAAAAACGGTGGGCCGCAAGATTTCTGGAATGCCAGCGGGTTTGGCAGTGGCTATGGTAATTATCAAGGCTACCAAAATGGAGGTGCTACGAATGATTATCAAGCAGCGGTGAATTATTTGAATACCGGTCAGTATCAGGCAGCTTACAATGTTTTAATCAATATTCAGGAACGTGATGCCAGCTGGTATTATCTGTTTGCCATTGCGAATTATGGCTTAGGCAATCATATCGCGGCAATGGATGCGGCGGAGAAGGCCTGTCAGATGGATCCAAGCAACCAACAGTATCGTCAATTGTATGCGCAACTGCAAAGAGGCAGGACGCGCTATCAGCAGATGCAGACACCGTTTGGTGGTGCAAGTAATTTCTGTTGTTATTTGTTGTTATGCAATATGTGCCTTGGTGGAGGCGGCATGTGCTATCCTATATTATGCTGTTAGAGTGGAAACACTCTTTTTATTATGGCATCCTTTGCTTGTTTCCTTAGTGAATATCTCAATCATTACATCCTGTCTATCTGAAAAAAAGTCTTTGAGATATAGAAAGCTGTTATTTATAAAAGGGCAGTCTTTGCCTTCTTCACATACAAAACTGATCACTGCTTTGTTTCATAGGATGGTGTGTTTATCGTTGCCCGACATAAGTCTTATCCATAGGGATTCGTTAACAAGGGTTTCCTTAGCCGCTCTTGTCTTTTTTACTTATTATTATACACAGAGAGTATATCATTTGATGTAAACGCATTCATGCATAAATTTATTACTTTTCTTTACGAAACACATGCAATTTGTTGACAAGTTAAGAATTTCGAGTATGATAGATATGTAAACGTTAGACGCGTATAACTTTTTTAGGAAGGCGGTAGACAGCATGATGACGACATTAGATAAAATACGTCCGGGCATGGGCGGCATCATACAAAGTGTAGGTGGGCAATGAGCATTGCGCAGAAGACTTTTAGATATGGGATTAACCCCTAAAACCAAAATTCAGGTAACTAAGATTGCCCCTATGGGAGATCCGATGGAATTATATTTACGCGGTTATGTATTAACGCTGCGTTTGCAGGATGCAGCAGAGATTGAAGTGCTGGTTGAGGAGGAAATGCTATGAGTGAAGTGCTAATTGCATTAGCCGGTAACCAGAACTGTGGCAAGACAACCTTATTTAACCGTTTAACCGGAAGTAATCAACATGTTGGTAACTTCCCCGGAGTAACGGTAGAAAAGAAGATGGGAGCCATCAAGAATTTCAAAGAGGCAACCCTTGTCGATCTTCCGGGCATTTATTCTTTATCGCCTTATACGAGTGAGGAAGTTGTCACAAGAGATTTTATCTTAAAAGATCACCCTGCTTTGATCGTCAATATTGTGGATGCGACCAATATTGAACGAAACTTATATTTATCTTTACAGTTGATGGAATTAAAGACACCGATGGTCATCGCATTGAATATGATGGATGAAGTTACAGCTAGTGGAAATAGTATTGATGTAGAAAAGCTGTCAAAGCATTTACAGATTCCCATCGTACCGATTTCTGCTAGTAAGAATGAAGGCATCAATGATCTGATCAGTGTGATAAAGAAAGAAGCACGGAAACATCAAGAAGCCATTCATCTAGATTTTTGTAAGGGTGAAGTACATCGTGCCATTCACTCAATCGCACATATCATTGAAGATCATGCGCAGAATGCGGATTATCCAACACGCTTTGCGGCCACCAAATTGGTCGAAGGTGATGAGCCGATGCAGCGTGCTCTGCATTTGCATCAAGATGATCTAGATATCATTGAAAAAATTGTTAAAAGCATGGAAGATGCTTTAGGTACAGACCGTGAGGCTGCATTAGCGGATATGCGTTATTCTTATATTGAAGAGCTGGTAAAGGATTGTGTTGTGAAAAATCATCGCTCACAAGGATTAAAACGCAGTCAACGCATTGATCGGCTGTTAACACATAAATACTTAGGGATTCCGGTTTTTATCCTTATTATGTTGATGATTTTCTATTTGACCTTTGGACCGATTGGCGGTACTTTACAAGGTTTATTAGAAGAAGGTATAGATATTGCAGTTCATGCGTTAAGTACATTGCTGTTGCAGTTACATGTTAGCTCTTGGCTTCATGCCTTGGTGATTGATGGTATCTGTAATGGGGTGGGAAGTGTATTATCGTTTCTTCCTGTCATCGTTACCTTATTTTTCTTTCTATCTTTATTGGAAGATAGTGGATATATGGCAAGAGTTGCCTTCGTCATGGATAAGGCATTGCGCAAACTTGGGTTAAGCGGAAGAAGTTTTGTGCCAATGCTAATCGGATTTGGCTGCAGCGTGCCTGCCATCATGTCCACAAGAACCTTAAGCAGTGATCGTGATCGCAAAATGACGATTGTGGTAACACCTTTCATGTCCTGTAGTGCAAAACTGCCAATCTATGGCATGATTACAGCTGCCTTTTTCCCTGAACATACGGCACTTATTTTAATCAGTGTGTATCTGATAGGCATCTTAGTTGCGATACTGTCTGCTTTGTTATTAAAGCGAACTGTATTTCAAGGAGAATCCGTACCCTTTGTCTTAGAATTGCCGGCTTATCGTATTCCAAGTGCGAAAAGTGTGATTTTACACATGTGGGAAAAAGCAAAAGATTTCTTACGTAAAGCTTTTACGATCATCTTTGTAGCATCCATCATCATCTGGTTCTTACAAAGCTTTGACTTTGCCTTCAACTTTGTAGAAGATTCATCTACCAGCATGTTGGCAAATATCGGTACTTGGATATCCCATATCTTTGCCCCATTAGGCTTTGAAGATTGGCGTGCATCCACGGCATTGGTTACCGGAATTACGGCGAAAGAAAGTGTTGTTTCTACACTGTCTGTATTAACCAATACCACAAGTGATGCGGGCTTATCCAGCGCACTACAGACGATTTTCTCACCGGTTTCTGCGTTTGCTTTCTTATGTTTCACGGTCTTGTATATGCCATGTGTTGCTGCTTTTGCCGCAACGAAACGAGAATTAGGTTCTATGAGACAGGCTTTGGCTACGGTGGCTTATCAAACCGGTGTAGCTTATGTGGTAGCACTAGTTGTTTATCAGATAGGTTCTATGCTTTTCTGATGACAGAATCAAGAAAAAAACATATACTAATACTAGAAGAAGGGATGTGATGATATGAACTTAGCAGATGTTATCGTGAGCGCCATTATTATCGGCTTATTGCTCCTTGTCTTTTATGTAACCAGAGCTAAAAAAGGAAATAGCGGATGTGGCTCTTGTACAAGTGATTGCAGTTCCTGTCATGCATTTTCCAATTTCTATGAAGATTATAAAAAAGATGAGGCTGATAAAAAGCTGAAAGAATGAGCTTGTATACAAACCTACGTCTTATTTGCGAAGTCATTTGCTACTTCGCTTTTTCTTTGTTTAATGAAAATTTAAGGGGCAAAAATAAATGATTCCAATCGGTATGCATGTATTAACCACACATTTGGATTGGTATTTAGAATTAGATGGGACCTGCATTAAAATGAAAGATGGAGAAGATACGATAGTAAAGCGCTTGTAAAAAAGCCAAAGAAGCATTTACATTTCCTAGAAACACAACTACAATAAAGGCAAAGAGGTGAAACATATGATACAGACATATCGAAATCATACTCCACGAATTGATGCCACCTGCTTTGTTGCGGATAATGCAACCATCATTGGTGATGTAACTATGAAAGCAGATGCGAGTGTTTGGTTTGGCAGTGTGATCCGTGGGGATAAAGATCATATTGAAATTGGTGAAGGTAGTAATATTCAAGATAATTGTACGGTACATACCGATCCACAGCATGTATTAACAATAGGAAAGCATGTGACAGTAGGTCATAATGCCATTTTGCATGGTTGTCATATTGAGGATGAGGTGTTAATTGGTATGGGCGCCATCATCTTAAATGGTGCTCATATTGGTTCCCATAGCATTATCGGAGCTGGGGCTTTAGTGACAGAACATATGCAGATACCTAAAAATAGTATCGTTGTTGGCTGTCCTGCTAAGGTTATAAAGACAATATCAGCACAACAAATACAGGAAATTCAAGACAATGCTATGCATTATGCACAACTAGGCAAAGAGTACAAGGAGATGTAAAGATGGATGCAAATGTAAAGGAAATTATCAGAATTAAAATGGAAACTTGTAAAAAGGCATTAGAGAAAAATGGTATGAAAGCGTATCTTGTGGAAGATGCACAGGCTGCTAGAGAATTAGTGAATGCAATGATCAAAGATCATGAAACAGTATGTGATGGTGGGACGATGACATTACAAGAAACCGGTATTTTGGATATGCTAAATCATCGTGATCTTGTATTTCATTCACACAATGATCCTATGATGACACGGGAAGAAAGTGATGCAGAGGCACGCAAAGCATTTTCAGCAGATACCTTTATCGCCAGTACCAATGCGGTAACTTTGCAAGGAGAATTGGTGAATATCGATGGTCATGGAAACCGGGTCAGTGCTATGATTTTTGGACCGAAGCAAGTCATTATCGTAGCCGGGTATAATAAAATTGTCGAAAATGAAGAGGCGGCAAAGAAACGTATCCGTGAAATTGCTGCCCCAGCCAATAGTGTACGCTTGCATAAGCAGACACCTTGCAGCAAGACAGGAAGCTGTCAGGATTGTTACAGCAAAGATCGCATATGCAGCAGTTATGTTAAGATCAACTATGATAAGGAAGATCGTATCCGCGTAATTTTGATTGCGGAAGCATATGGGTATTAAAAACGATTACGAAAAAAGAGATGAGGAAAAAGCGTAAAGTATTATCTCATAAGCTTTCTATCATCTCTTTTCTTATGCTATTTTATGTAATAGATAAGGTGTTTGGTGATACTATTGCAAAGAATGTAAGCTGAGCTTCTCTTGTTATAAGTAAGAGTTTACTCTTTTAAGATCCGTAACACCATCCGGATTATCTTTCCGCATGTTTTCTAAAAGAATAGGAATTTTTGATGGATCTTCTCTAATCGCACAAGCCTCTTCCCATAAAATGCCAACTAATTGTAAATAAGTGACGAGTCCATGAACGCTTTCTACTTCAGGAATCTCATTGTCTTTTATGATAAGCAGCGATGTAATTTTACTATCAGAGCCTTGCTTGATTGGTTCTTGATTACCAAGCACATATTGATTTTCTTCGAAAAAGCGCTTTGTCGTATAGGTATAACGGGCAAGATTTCCCAACATATTACAAGCCCATACACAATCTTCACTGCTATGTTCTTGCAGCTTCATGGTCATTTCATAGCCCCAGCGACTATATGTTTGTCCAAATGCCTGTTCATCACCATATAGATTGGTCATACCATAGGTAACAATATGTTGATATCCTTTTGGTGAAGTATAAATACTATAGCCATCCAAATATTCATTTCCTCCAAACAAAGCACGAGATGTTAATGTAGTTGCGTAATGTTTTGGCTTTTGATTAGGATAACATTTGGCAAAACTATCCTCAATCACATCCCAACCGGGCGCAAAATCTTCATCAGCTAATGCTTTTTGATAATCCTCAAATCGCATTCCTGCTACAATCTTTTCCTTGCTATGTGCATGGGCAATTTTCTTTTTTGGTTTATGAAAAATATGCATAAGAATCCCTCCCTGTTTTTATTTTACCACAAGTGGCTTTGCATACTTTTGTTTTTTATAAAAAATACGAATAAGGCGTTTCAACATACCCATACTAAAGATGAAAAAGGAGTGATGATATGTTTGAACATAAGAAAAAGTTATTGCATCCAGTAAAAGTAGAACGTCCAAATCCGCAATATGCAGTACTAATGCAGGAGCAGTTAGGTGGAAACAATGGTGAATTAAAAGCAGCTTTACAGTATTTATCTCAGAGCTTTCGTGCAAAAGATCCTGTTTTTAAAGATTTATTCTTAGATATCGGTACGGAAGAATTAAGCCATATGGAAATGGTGGCAGAAACGATTAATTTATTAAACGGCGGTGATGTTGATTACAAAAAGGTTGAAAATGGTGAATTAGAAACAATGGTGACCTTTGGTTTAAATCCGGCTTTAGTTAACTCAAGTGGAAATCCATGGACAGCTGATTATGTTACCGTGACTGGCGATTTAGCAGCAGATTTATTAGCGGATATTGCCAGTGAGCAGCGTGCGAAAGTCGTTTATGAATACTTATATCGCCAGATTGACGATAAGTATGTAAAGGAAACAATCATGTTTTTACTTGAGCGTGAAGAAGCGCATAATGCATTGTTCTGTGAGGCGCTGAATAAGATTACGGATGATGGCAGTAACCGTAACTTCGGTATGAGTGAAGATAGTCGTTTGTATTTTGACTTATCGAAACCAGGACGTTATTTTGATGATCCAGATCCTAAACCGGTAGAAATGGCAAATGCCAAAAAAGGAAAAACGACTGCGAAAAAGAACTAGTGAAAACACTTGGCATGGTGAAGTACAACTTCATCATGCTTTTTCTATAGGAATGAAGATGTTTATCAAAAAGTTTAAAGATTTAAAGCATACGTATGCTTTTCTTTTTAATGATTTAGGTGCTTGCTCATCCATCTGATAATAAAGAAAAAGGGCCTGAGCCCTTTTATTCTTCATCTGCTAAACGTACTTCACTGACACCGGCAACCTCATCCATGATAATTGCCTCAATGCCATCCTTTAAGGTATCACCGATGGACATGCAGCCAACACAGGCTCCTAACAAGCGTACACGAACGATGCCATCCGTGAAAGAAACATATTCTACATCGCCACCATCGCGCTGTATGTAAGGACGAATTTTTTCAATGACATTGCGTATTTCATCTTCTTTATTAATCATACATTCACCTACTTTCTATAAATGCAGCAGCTGATACATAAGTAAAGATACGAAAAAGCCTAAGATCATGCCGCCGATAATTTCAACAAATTTATGTCCTAAAACACTTTTGATTTTTTCATGATAAATCGGATCATTTAATTTCAGACCCTTCATACCTTCCAAATCTGATATAAGCTGTTTGGTCAGCTGTATGTTTCGCCCTGCATAATAACGTACATTTGCAGCATCATAAATAACAATGAAACTGAATACACATGTAATCGCGAAATAGGTGGAATCAAAGCCTTCACTCAATCCAATTGCCATCGTCAATGCAGTGACCGTGGAACTATGAGAGCTGGGAAATCCTCCGCATGCAATACATTGATGAATATCGACTTTCTGTGTACGCAAATAAAGGACAACAGGTTTTAAGACCTGCGCCAATACATTGGCAAATAAAGCTGCCAGCAGGGGATATATGGAACTCATGCAAGTATCACCTCATTAAAGAGAAAAAGTTCTCGTCTTCATTATTATAGCACAAAAACAAAAATTATTGATAGTTGTCTGCTTTTTGCCAGCAATTTCCCTTCCTATGATGTAATGTCATATAAAACATATGGAAAGGACTGTTAATTTTAGAAAAGAACGTGCTATAATTAACACGAGCGAAATGAGGTGAGTAGATGCATTATATGGTTGGTGAAGTCGTTGAAGGGGTGATTACCGGCATCAAGCCTTATGGGGCATTCGTCTATTTAGATAATTGTCATAATGGACTGATTCATATTTCCGAAATCAGTGAACGCTTTGTCCGTGATGTGCATACGTATGTGAAAATTAATCAGCGGGTAAAAGTGAAAATTCTTGATATTGATGAAGATGGCACCCACTTCAAACTGTCTTTAAAAGCTGTAGAGGCAAAGAAAGCTCGTTCTATGCGCAAACGCAAGATCATTCATGAATTGCCAAAGATGGAAATAGGATTCACATCCTTGGCAGAAAAGCTGGATTCATGGATTGAGGATGCAAACAGATAAAGGAGAAAAAGCATATGATGAAATTAGACACTACGCATGCATTTTTAAAAGAAGACGTAAAAAGCTATCAGGAAGTCGTTAATAAATATCACGAACAGCTGATGAATCGTACCGGTAAAGGAAATGACTTTGTAGGTTGGGTAGAATGGCCACATGCCTATGATAAAGAAGAGTTTGACCGTATGAAGAAGGTTGCCCAAAAAATCCGTGAGAAATGTGATGTTTGTATTGTTTGTGGTATTGGTGGTTCTTATCTGGGAGCACGTGCTGCTATTGAAATGATCAATGGCTTGTATGCTGATAAAAAACCAGAAATTATCTTTATGGGAAATACGTTCTCCAGTACGTATATCGCACAGGTCCTGAATTATATAAAAGATAAGGAAGTTTGTGTAAATGTTATTTCTAAATCCGGAACAACGACGGAAACAGCATTGGCTTTCCGTTTACTGAAACAGTTCATGGAAGATAAATATGGAAAAGACGGTGCACGTGAAAGAATTGTTGCGACAACCGATAAAGCACGAGGAACATTGAAGGCAATTGCTGATAAAGAAGGCTATGAAACTTTTGTAATTCCAGATGATATCGGTGGACGCTTTTCTGTTATCACACCGGTAGGTTTATTCCCAATCGCTGTAGCTGGTATCGATATTGATGCCATCATGACTGGTTTACAGAAGGCATATGAAGATATGGCGGATCCTGATCTGGCTAAGAATGATGCTTATGCATATGCAGTCTGCCGTCGCATTTTAGAAAATCAGGGCAAAAATGTGGAAATGCTGGTAAGCTATGAATCACAAATGACCATGGTTGCGGAATGGTGGAAGCAGCTGTTTGGTGAAAGTGAAGGTAAGGAAGAAAAAGGAAACTTACCAACCAGTGCAAACTTCTCTACCGATCTGCATTCTTTAGGTCAATTTATCCAAGAAGGTAAAAAAGTACTGTACGAAACCTTGTTGTTAGTAGAAAAACCAACGTTGGATATCACTTTCCCAAGTGATCCTGACAATGCGGATGGCATGAATTACTTAGCAGGTAAATCGGTTGATTGGGTAAATAAGATGGCAGCAAAAGGTACTTTAGAAGCTCATGAAGTAACCGGAAATGTACCAAATCTGATTATTACGATGCCCGATATGAGTGCGGAAAGCTTTGGCTATATGTGCTATTTCTTCTTCCGTGCTTGCGCTATGACTTGTTATATGTTGGATATCAATCCATTCAATCAGCCAGGTGTAGAAGTTTATAAGAAGAATATGTTCCGTTTATTAGGTAAGAACTAAAAAAGCAAATAATAAAACCTAAAAAAAGTGCTATAGCAAGCACTTTTTTTAGGCTTTAAATGAAAGTAATACGTAAAGTTAAAGCACAGGAAACCATATCCCATGCTGATATTATACTATACTAAATTATAAAGTTTGTAACGTTTTTATTAGGTTGTGGTACATATAGGTGGAAGGAGGAAAACATAGATGATAGAAGAATTGTATGAAGCATATCACAAGGATGTCTATATCTATATTTACTCCTTGTGTCATGATGCCAGTTTAAGTGAAGATCTGACATCGGAAACGTTTTACCAGATGATCCTATCCTTGCCGACTTTCAAAGGAAAGGCAAGTCTGAAAACATGGTTATTTTCGATTGCCAGGCATGTGACGTTCAAAGAATTACGCAAACGTAAAAAAGAAGTGCACTATGATGTCATGCAAGATGGTTTTGTTGTTGCCGATAAAGATAGGCAACATGACTATGAAGCGCTGATGGAGCAGTTGATGGAATGGATGCAGGTACAGCCTACACGGGCAAGAGAAATATTTAAAATGAAACAAGAAGGTTATTCCTATGTGGAAATCGCAGCATTTTTACAGTTAAATGAAAACTCTGTGCGTGTGATTGATTATCGCAATCGTCTATATTTGCGTCAAAAATTAAGTGAGGAGGGATATCATGAAAGATGAATGTCAAATCGTACAAGATCTGTTGCCGTTAGTTAAAGATGATGTAGCCAGTGAGGCAAGCATAGCTTTTGTACAAGAGCATTGCCGCCATTGTGAAGAATGTAAAAAGCTGTTGGCGCAGGAAAACATTACCGTCAATTCCCAAGCAATTAAAAAGAAATTAGTAAAACGCTTGCGTATCATGATGGTGGGTGTAATTTGTTTGATGATCCTTTTCGCTTGTTCTTTCTCAGCAACACAATATCAGTTCCATAATTTTCTGCTATTGCCAATAATCGGCGCCTTAGGGTATTGGCTATTGAAACGCTATGTCTTCCTATTATATCTAATGATTCCCATCATGCATCTTTTATTAGAAATGATAGATGCATCTTATCAAGAAGCCTTGGTGCCTTATACGCTAATATATTGGTTTTTTATGAGTATTGGCATTCTTATTTATATTGGTTATGCGTATGCCTTAAGGAGGGAAAACTCATGAAAAAGAAAGTGTTAAAAGTGCTTGCATTCATCATTGCAACCGCCGGAGTCATCTTTTTGTTACTGCTTTATAATAGCTTTAATGGCAATTTTATCGCAAAAGAAATAGCAACCAGACATATGAAAGAATATTTAAAAACACATCATACAGAATTAGATATTGCAGATTATGAGGTATTCTATAATTTTAAATCCGGTTCATATGTTATGAAAATAGATGTGGCAAACAGTATAGATAAAGACTTTCGATTATCTTATCGAGGTGATATAGGTATCCAAGATGATTATGATTGGATGGTCTTAGAAAAAGGCAATATGCAAAATCGGGTAGCAGCATTTTTAAATGAAGAAAGATTTGAGCAGCCGGTTTTTGCACTTGTGGAAAAGCAAGATCTAGATTATATCCTATTACAGATCAAAGATGAAGATAAAGAAAAGGTATTCCCATATGCGAAGATAGCGAATGATACACCGAGTGAGATCATTGTGAAAACACAGCCAATCACTTTACGTATTTATGTAAAATCAGAAGCAGCGCAAAAAAAGTATCAAACAAAAAAGATACAAGAGCAATGCAAACAAGCGTATGAAAAACTCGGTGTTCATGTTGTGGAAGTGGAAATCGTGTATGTCAACAAACCATAGGATAAAAAGGAGCTATATACGGCAAACATAGTGAACATATAGAATTGTTTCTTTTGTTCGTGTAATGCATGTAAGTGCCTTATCAAAAACGAGAAGGTACTTACATGCTAATGTTAGAACTGGAACTTGTCCTTTAAATTTTGCGAATTTTGTCGAAATTATTTTAGCATGCGAAAAAACCTTTGTTCATAAGCTGTTATTAGTTTTTAGCGAGTGAGAAAGGAAGGGATAGTGAAATTAGCACTAGGAAAACACACGAAACTTTGGTATAATGTAAGCAAGTAAATGTAAACGATTACATAAGAGGAGGAATGCTTGATGAGTAAAAAGTATGTTTACCTTTTCAGTGAAGGAAATGAAAACATGCGTGAGCTGCTTGGTGGTAAAGGTGCCAATCTGGCAGAGATGATGAATCTTGGAATGCCTGTGCCTTATGGTTTCACTGTAACAACCGAAGCCTGCAATCAGTACTATGCAGACAATGAAACTATTAATGAAGGAATTCGCAAAGAAATTTTTGAATATTTAATGAAATTGGAAGAACTGGCTGGAAAACAGTTTGGTGATCCAAAGAATCCATTGTTAGTATCCGTAAGATCTGGTGCGCGTGCATCTATGCCAGGCATGATGGATACCATTTTAAATTTAGGTATGAATGATGAAGTGGTAGAAGGTGTTGCCAAGCTGATGGACAATCCTCGTTTCGCTTATGACTCTTACCGCCGTTTTATTCAGATGTTTGCTGATGTTGTCATGGGTTTAAACAAGGCTAAATTTGAAGAGATCATTGATGAAATGAAAGAAACAAAGGGCGTTGAACAGGATACGGAATTAGATGCTGAAGATATGAAGGTCATGGTAAAACGCTTTAAGAAGTTCTATCAGGAATCTTTAGATGAGGAATTCCCATCAGATCCTAAAGAACAATTGTATCGTGCAATCGAAGCCGTTTTCCGTTCTTGGAACAACCAACGTGCGATTTTCTATCGTAAGATGAACGATATTCCGGGTGATTGGGGAACTGCGGTAAATGTGCAGATGATGGTATTTGGTAATATGGGTGATGATTGCGGTACCGGTGTTGCCTTTACACGTAATCCAAGTACCGGTGAAAACAAGCTGTATGGTGAATTCTTGATGAATGCGCAGGGCGAAGATGTTGTTGCCGGTATCCGTACACCACAGACCATTGATCAATTAAAGGTAATTGCTCCTGCTGCTTATGATAAGTTTGTAGAAATCTGTTCTACCTTAGAAAAACATTACAAGAATATGCAGGATATGGAATTTACGATTGAAAAAGGTAATCTATTCATGTTGCAGACACGTAATGGTAAACGTACAGCAGCTGCCGCATTAAAGATTGCTTGTGACATGGTAGATGAAGGTATGATCACCAAAGATGAAGCATTGATGATGGTAGAACCTAAACAGTTGGATGCCTTATTACATCCACAATTCGATGCAGAAGCTTTAAAGAAGGCAAAACCAATTGCATCGGCATTGCCTGCATCTCCTGGTGCAGCTTGCGGACAGATTGTTTTCTCTGCTGAAGAAGCAATCGCGGAAACAGCATTAGGACATAAGGTTATCTTAGTTCGCTTGGAAACTTCTCCAGAAGATATTGAAGGTATGCATGTATCTGAAGGTATCTTAACCGTGCGCGGTGGTATGACATCTCATGCAGCTGTCGTTGCTCGTGGTATGGGTGCTTGCTGTGTATCCGGTTGTGGTGATATCGCGATTAATGAAGAAGAAAAATATTTTGAAGTAAAAGGAAACCGCTATAATAAAGGCGACTATATTTCTCTAGATGGTTCTACTGGTAATGTGTATGGTGAAAAGATCAAGACTGTGCCAGCAGAAATCTCCGGTGACTTTGAACGTTTCATGAATTGGGCAGATGAACGCCGTACGTTAAAGGTTCGTACAAATGCCGATACGCCTCGTGACGCACAACAGGCAGTGAAGTTCGGTGCGGAAGGTATTGGTTTGGTTCGTACGGAACATATGTTCTTTGAAGGTGATCGTATCAAAGCCGTTCGTGAAATGATCGTTTCTAAGACAGAAGGTCAAAGAAGAAAAGCGCTGTCGAAATTATTGCCTATGCAAAGAGGCGACTTTGAAGGTATTTATGAAGCAATGCAAGGGATGCCGGTAACCATTCGTTATTTGGATCCACCTCTGCATGAATTCTTACCAACAAGCTCTTATGATATTGCACAGTTAGCAAAAGATATGAAGATCGATCTGGATGAATTGAAAAATGTTATCAGTGGACTTCATGAATTTAACCCTATGATGGGACATCGTGGTTGTCGTTTGGCTATCTCTTATCCGGAAATTGCCGAAATGCAGACAACAGCGGTTATTGAAGCAGCAATTAATGTAAACAAAAAACATCCGGATTGGAACATTGAACCGGAAATCATGATTCCATTAGTTGGTGATAAAGCAGAATTGAAATATGTAAAAGATGTTGTCGTACGTACAGCAGATGAAATTTTAGCAAGAGAAAATATTGATATGAAATACCATGTTGGTACCATGATCGAAATTCCTCGTGCAGCATTATTGGCAGATGAAATTGCCGAAGAAGCTGAATTCTTTAGCTTTGGTACAAACGACTTAACACAGATGACATTTGGTTTCTCTCGTGATGATGCCGGTGGATTCTTGAATGATTACTATGAAAAGAAAATCTTTGAACAAGATCCATTTGCCAGAGTTGACCAAAAGGGTGTCGGCAAACTTATCGAACTGGCAGTAGCCGGCGGACGTAAAACACGTCCAAACATCAAGCTTGGTATTTGTGGTGAACATGGTGGAGATCCAAGTTCTATCGACTTCTGTCATCGTATGGGATTAACCTATGTATCCTGTAGCCCATTCCGTGTACCAATTGCACGTTTAGCTGCAGCACAGGCCGCTATTACGAACGGATAAATTTATGGAATAGTAATTTCCTAATATCAAATAAGGAAGATTAAAGTCATAAATCGTCATTAATGATTTTAACGCTTCCTTTTTCTTTTTAGCGAAAGAAAATTTATGAGAAAGTGATACTTCCTTTAAAATTGTTTTAGATGATGCAAAACATCATGATTGTGACTTCTAATATTATCGAAAGATAAAGGAAAACAGCAAATCGGATAAAACGGTTATGCCGCATCACATGTTAAGGTTAAAAAACACGGTAAGTGATACTAGGTGGTATCGTTCACGTTTATGATATAGATTCATAAAAAATCTAATAGTTATTTTTGAGCGGCTTTGTTATAATGTATAAAAAGAAATAGTGTGAGGGTATATGGAAAAATTAGAAATCTATGGTACATTAGGTCCAGCATGTGCAAACAAAGAAATACTGAAACAGATGTTTTACAGTGGTATGAATGGTATTCGATTGAATTTATCACATGTGAATTTAACAGATTGTCAAGAATGGCTGACAATTTTACATGAGGCCGCAGAAGAAGCAAATGTGGAACCGAAACTGCTAATCGATATGAAAGGGCCGGAATTGCGTATAGGAAAATTAGATAAACCAATACCATTAATCGAAGGAGATATCGTTTGTTTGGGAACAGAAATAGCAGTTCCTGAACAAGTTTATGGGCATGTACCGGTTGGGCAAAGGATTTTATTAGACGATGGTAAATTCTTATTGGAAGTGCAGGAAGTAAAAGGAAAAAATATTATTTGTAAGGTTCTTCATGGTGGTGAACTCACTTCTAGAAAATCTTTGGCACTGCCGCAACAGCATATCCAGATGCCGGTTTTGACACCAAGTGATATGGAAAATCTGCGCCTGACTAAGAAATATGGAATTACGGGTATTATGCAGCCTTTTGTCAGAAATGCAGAAGATTTAAAAGCATTGAAACAAATAGTGAGAGAATTGGATGCGGAATCTTTAGAAATTTATGCAAAGATTGAAAATATGGATGGAGTCAGACATTTAACAGAATTGCTGCCCTATTGTGATCATATTGTGATAGCACGTGGAGATTTAGGCAATGCCATGCCATTGTATGAACTGCCGATGGTACAAAAACATATCCAGGATATTTGTCATGCTAATCATAAGCCTTATATGGTCGTAACACAGATGCTGCATTCTATGATGACACAACCTACGCCTACACGCTCTGAGGTGAGTGATATTTTTTATGCGGTATATCATGGAGCATCAGGAATTATGCTGACAGGAGAAACAGCAGCTGGAGCTTATCCGAAAGAAGCTATGTCATTTTTTGCACAAACGGCACGTTCGGCTCAAAACGTATTGAAAAGGGAAGCAGCAAATCAGAAAAATCAACATTGAAAATATTTTCAGAAAAAAATTAAATGAAATTTACTTTTTCTGTTGACATTTTACATAGAATGATATATCCTTTTGGTAATGATGAAATAGCATTGATCGGGACCAGATGAAAGATACGTCACACCGTAGAGAATTGCCGGCTGGTGAAAGGCATGTGGACACTGGAATCAACTCACCCGTGAGCTGTGATCTGAACATGCATTGCATAAGTAAGCATCACCGGGACTGCTCTACCGTTATCATTGAGCTCTTATTCAACAGGATAAGAACTAAGTGGATGAGTGTTCATCAAGTGAAGTGGTACCGCGGATAAAGCAGACAGCTTTCCGTCTTCAAAATAAGAAGATGGAAGGCTTTTTTATTACAAGGTAGAAAGAGGAGGACATCACATGGAAGGATATCAAAAGTACAAACGGCAATATTATATGCCTCCAACGGATTGTATGGATTGGACCAAAAAAGAATATATTGAGAAAGCACCAACATGGTGCAGTGTTGATTTACGAGATGGCAATCAAGCATTGATAGTGCCAATGAGCTTAGATGAAAAACTGGATTTCTTTGAATTACTAGTAGAAATTGGTTTTAAAGAAATTGAAATTGGTTTTCCTGCAGCCTCACAAACCGAATTTGAATTCTTACGGAAACTTATCGATGAGAACCGCATTCCAGAGGATGTTACGATCCAGGTGCTGACACAAGCACGTGAGCATATCATCCGCCGTACCTTTGAAGCAGTGAAAGGTGCAAAAAATGCTGTGATTCATTTATACAATTCCACATCTTATGCACAAAGGGAACAGGTGTTTAAGAAAAGCAAAGAAGAAGTATTAAAGATTGCGGTAGAAGGGGCAAAACTGTTAAAACAGCTGACCGAAGAAGATGGTGGAAATTATCGCTTTGAATATTCTCCGGAAAGCTTTACAGGAACCGAAGTCGATTATGCTTTAGAAGTATGCAATGCGGTCTTGGACGTTTGGCAGCCTACAGCGGATAACAAGGTTATCATTAATCTTCCGGTAACCGTGGAAATGAGCATGCCACATGTGTATGCCAGTCAAATCGAATACATGTGTAAGCATATGAACTATCGGGAAAATGTTGTGGTTTCCCTTCATCCGCATAATGATCGTGGCTGTGGGGTTGCGGATACAGAGATGGGTATTTTAGCAGGTGCTGATCGTATTGAAGGTACCTTATTCGGTAATGGCGAACGTACTGGAAATGTCGATATTGTCACTTTAGCAATGAATATGTATGCGATGGGAGTCGATCCTGAATTGGATTTTTCAAATATGCCACATATCGTTGAGGTATATGAAGCCTGTACACGCATGAAAGTCGGTATGCGTCAGCCTTATGCTGGGCAATTGGTATTTGCAGCGTTCTCCGGTTCACATCAGGATGCTATTGCGAAAGGGATGCATTATCGCGATGCCAAAGACCCACAACACTGGACCGTTCCATATTTGCCAATTGATCCAAGAGATGTCGGCAGAGTGTATGAAACAGATGTCATTCGCATCAATTCACAAAGTGGCAAAGGCGGCGTTGGTTATATGCTGGAAGAATATTATGGCTATGAACTTCCAAATGATATGCGAGAAGAAGTTGGCTATTTCATGAAGAATGTGAGCGATCATGAACATAAGGAATTGCTGCCAAATGAAATCAATGATTTATTCCAAAAAGAATATATGAATGTGAATGCACCTTATGCGTTAAACGATTATCATTTTATAAGGGAAAATGATAAAGTTACTTGTACGATGAACATCACCTATGAAGGGATGAATCGATACATTACCGGTGTTGGAAATGGACGTTTAGATGCTGCTAGCAACGCTTTGCGTGATAACATGAATCTAACATTTGATATCTTAGATTATAAAGAACATGCCTTAAGCAAGGGATCTACTTCAAAAGCGGTATCTTATGTCAAAATCATTGACTGTCGCCAAAAGAACCAATGGGGCGTCGGTTTACATGAGGATATTATCGCTTCCAGTGTGAAGGCCTTATTTGCGGCTATTAATCGAGCTGTTATACAAAAACGAGCAACACAACAACAGAACTAGGGATAATTGATTAACTACAGTAAAGGGTTGTCTCTGATAAGGGGATAGTAAAGATTCTAATAAGAAAAGATAGAGACAATAGAGCCATCTGCATAAGGATTGGCTTCGCGTATGAAAACATACAAGCAAGGAAGATAATACAAAATATCATAGTGAACAAAATGACGATATTTCAATGTACTTCATGTACATTATGTAGGAGGTAAAACAAAATGGGTATGACAATGACACAAAAGATCTTAGCAGAGCATGCACATGTTGCTGAGGTCAAAGCCGGACAACTGATTGAAGTTGATCTTGATATGGTATTAGGGAATGATATCACATCACCGGTTGCTATTAAAGAATTTGAGAAGTATGGATTTGAACAGGTATTTGATCCTGGTAGGGTGACGATGGTGATGGATCACTTCGCGCCGAACAAGGATATTAAAGCTGCGCAGCAATGTAAAGCTTGCCGTACCTTCGCATACGCAAAGAACATCAAACACTTTTATGATGTAGGCGAAATGGGCATTGAACATGCGTTATTGCCAGAAAAAGGCATCGTCGGTCCCGGAGAATGTATCATTGGAGCAGATTCACACACATGTACGTATGGAGCTTTAAATGCATTTTCAACAGGTGTAGGCAGTACCGATATGGCAGCCGGTATGGCAACGGGCAAATGTTGGTTTAAAATTCCTGAAGCGATCAAGTTTGATTTGCGTGGGAAATTAGCGCCGAATGTCAGTGGAAAGGATGTTATACTTCATATCATCGGGATGATTGGTGTAGATGGTGCTTTATATAAGTCTATGGAATTTAGCGGTGTGGGTTTGCGAAATCTGACAATGGATGATCGCTTAGCGATGGCCAATATGGCAATTGAAGCAGGGGCAAAAAATGGTATCTTTGCCTATGACGAAATTACCGAAGCTTATGTGAAAGAGCGTGTTCATCGTCCATATAAAACATATGAAGCAGATAGTGATGCAGATTATGCAAACGTATATCATATTGATCTTAGTGCCATTAAACCGACAATTGCGTTTCCACATCTGCCAGAAAATACGAAAACGATGGAGGATATAAAAGAAAACATCGTCATTGATCAGGTCGTCATCGGTTCTTGTACGAACGGTCGCCTATCTGATATGGAAATAGCGGCAAAAATTCTAAAAGGAAAGCATGTGGCAAAAGGAGTACGTACGATTATCATACCGGCAACGCAAGCTATTTATAAAGAATGTATGAAACGTGGGTATATGGAAATCTTTATCGATGCTGGCTGTGTAGTATCAACACCAACCTGTGGCCCTTGTTTAGGCGGCTATATGGGAATCTTAGCTGAAGGGGAACGCTGTGTAGCAACGACAAATCGTAACTTTGTCGGACGGATGGGACATGTGGAATCTGAAGTATATCTGGCAAGTCCGGCAACGGCTGCGGCAAGTGCAATCGCCGGTCATATTGCTGTTTGGGAAGGAGAATAAAGGATGGAAACAAAAGGTTATGCACATAAATATGGTGATAATGTAGATACGGATGTTATCATTCCGGCACGTTATTTGAATACTAGTGATCCAAAAGAACTGGCCGAAAAATGTATGTGTGATATTGATGCGGATTTTGTAAATAAAGTAAAAGCCAACGATATTATGGTGGCAGGGTTTAATTTCGGTTGTGGATCTTCAAGAGAGCATGCACCAATTGCCATTAAGGCTAGTGGAATTTCCTGCGTGATTGCAAAAAGTTTTGCCCGTATCTTTTATCGCAACGCTATCAATATCGGGTTGCCGATATTAGAATGTCCGAAAGCCAGTGAACAAATCGATACTGCGGATGAAATTGAAATTAATTTCGATACGGGTGAAATTATCAATCATACGAAAGGGGAAAGTTATCAGGCAGAACCATTTCCTGCTTTTATCCAAAACATCATGAAACATAATGGTTTGATGAATGCTATCAAGGAGGGGAAGGAATGAAAAAACATATCGCAGTAGTTCCCGGAGATGGAATCGGTCCGGAAATTGTAAAAGAAGCTATTAAAGTGTTAGATTGTATTGCTGAAAAGTATGATCATGAATTTACGTATACGCATGTTATTGCAGGTGGCTGTGCCATTGATCAATTTGGTAAAAGCCTGCCAGAAGAAAGTCTGCAGCAATGTTTGAATTCTGATTCGGTTTTATTAGGCGCTGTTGGCGGTCCTAAATGGGATGATGTAGATCCTAGTATTCGTCCTGAAAAGGCCTTGTTGGGTATTCGTAAGGAATTGGGCTTGTATGCAAACTTACGTCCAGCTAAAATCTTTCCGCAACTTGCAGATGCATCGCCATTACGTCAGGATATTGTAGCAAAAGGCATTGATTTTATGGTCGTACGGGAGTTAATCGGTGGTGTATACTTTGGGGAAAAGAAGACAGAAGAAATCAATGGCGAACTTGTCGCAAGTGATCATATGAATTATGCGGAACATGAGATTCGCCGTATTGCCCATACGGCTTTCCAAACTGCCCGTAAACGTCATCATAAGGTCATATCTGTGGATAAAGCAAATGTATTAGATACCTCACGTTTATGGCGTAAGGTCGTACATGAAGTTGCCAAGGAATATCCTGATGTTGAGGTTGCGGATATGCTGGTAGATAATACGGCGATGCAAATCGTAAAAAATCCTGCGCAGTTTGATGTTGTCGTCACAGAAAATATGTTCGGTGATATCTTAAGTGATGAAGCAAGCATGATTACTGGTAGTATCGGTTTGATTCCAAGTGCATCTTTAGGGGATAGCAAGCGTGGTATGTATGAGCCAATCCATGGTTCTGCACCAGATATCGCAGGGCAAAATATTGCGAATCCGATCGGAACGATCTTAGCGGCAGGTATGATGTTGAAATATGCATTCGATTTAGATACGGAATATGCGCAAATAGAAAAAGCAGTAGAAGATGTATTAGCAGATGGCTATCGCACAGCCGATATCATGGAAGACGGGAAAAAACATCTGTCTTGCAGCGAGATGGGAGATAAAATCGTCGAATATTTGAATAAGGCATAGGCAACTATGTCTTTTGTCATAAGAAGTATTAGGGTAATAAATAAGTTATAAATAAAAGGAGAATGGATAATGTTATTAAAAAATGCACAGATTTATACAATGGAAGAAGAACAGGTCATAAAAGGCGATATCTTAATTCAAAATGGGCGAATTGCGGCAATCGGGCATGTGGAAACGGAAGATGAAGTATGCATTGATTTGAATGGAAAACGCGTTTACCCGGCAATGGTGTAGGCTCAATGTCATTTAGGTATGGAAGAAAGTGCCATTCGCAGTGAAGGTAATGATGTAAATGAGAGCAGTGATCCTATCACACCGCAGGTAAGAGGCATTGATGGCTGCTATCCGTTGGATGAAACGATTGTAAATGCTCGTAATGCCGGTATTACAACAGTAGCGGCTGGTCCTGGAAGTGCCAATGTCATTGGCGGAACCTTTGTTGCATATAAGACGTATGGTGTCAGCATGGATGAAATGGCAATTAAAAATCCGGTCGCTATGAAATGTGCTTTTGGTGAAAATCCAAAACGTGTGTATCAGGATTCTCGTATCAAAACACGAATGAACGTAGCTGCTTTATTAAGAGAAACCTTATTTAAGACCAAGGAATATCTTGCAAGAAAAGAAGCAGCACAAGGGGATATCACGAAGATGCCTGCTTTTGACATGAAACTAGAAGCGATGATTCCGGTGATTCAGAGGGACCTGCCTTTAAAATGCCATGCCCATCGCTGTGATGATATCTTAACTGTTTTAAGAATTGCGAAAGAATTTGATATTAAGGTGACTTTGGATCATTGTACGGATGGGGAAATAATTAAGAAACAAATAAAAGACAGCGGTTTTGCGGCAATTGTCGGACCTTCCTTAACCCACAAATCAAAATATGAGTTAGCCAATAAATCTTTTAAAACACCTTATGAATTATATAAAGAAGGTATTCTGATTGCGATAACTACGGATTCTCCGGTAGTACCCCAGGAATATTTGCCATTGTGTGCAGGATTGGCGATGAAAGAAGGATTACCGGAAATAGAAGCAGTCAAGGCGATTACCATTAATGCAGCAAAAATATTAGGCTTGGATGAGCGCATTGGCAGCTTAAAGGTTGGTAAGGATGCAGATATGGTAATATGTGATGGTTCTATATTGGATCCGCAAACAACGGTATACCATACCATTATTGATGGGGAAATCGTTTATTCCAAGGCATAAGAAAGAAAGCAGCAAGTAGAACTGTTATTACTTTACGTATTTGAGAGAACCACAGTATTTGAAAAATACATATCAATTTTGGAGAATGTAAAGCCTAAACAATTTCCTTTAGCTTCATGGGAATATACGTATCGCTATTTATGCGGATTTGAGAAACATTTTTATTGTATTGATGATGTCAAAAGAACTATTTGTGAATGGGCTCATGAAGGGTAAATAACAAGCAAAAAGTGTAGATGATATAGGAAAAAAGAAGATTACAAGCTATTGCATCATCAATTAAATAGCTTTGCTAATCTTCTTTTACTTTGTTTCTTATTATCTTTCTTGTTATGAAGAAGCTTGTAGGGTGTTACTTAATACTTCTTTCCATTCTTTTAATTTCGGTGCGGTGATTTTAATCACATTTGCTTCTTTCGTTTCAACGATCAAAGCTTTTCCCAACAGACCGAATTTTCCATCACGTACTTCCTTTATCATTGTAATAGGAACCGAAACTACACCATAATTACTTGTAATTTTATTCATGATGGAAGCAGTGAGAACCGTGGAACGATTAAAACCCTCTAATTTTTCTGGTATGACAAGAAAGCGCTGATTCGTAAGTATGATCGTCGCATTTGCACTCATTTTTCCAAAAAATTGCTTATCCTCCATAGTATAAGTGCCTGGCGAATTTCTTATAATCTTTTCACTGTTTACCTTTATTAAATCAGTACCGCATACAGGACAATAGATGATTTCATCATTGGCATCATCAAGGGTGTATGCACAAATGGGACATGTAGTTGTTTTCATAAAGTATAAGACCTCCTATTTTCATTTTGTTTTATCACATTTTTAAGTATACCATAGGATACAGGCAGTATGAATATCATTATTGTAAGGTTGTTACCTGTAAAGCAATGTTGATGAAATCCTGCATGGCAGGAGTAACATATTTATTGTGATGATAGATAATGAAATATTCACGTTGTAGATTAATGTCTTCTACATACAGACGCTGGATGGATTGGTTTTGTAAGTCTTCTTTCACCATCTGATAGGGCAATATGGAAATGCCAAAGCCTCGTTGCACTCCTTTTACCAAAGCTCTGGTACTGGCACTTTCCCAAATAGGAGTGACATTCATATTGTAAAGCTGTAGGATAGAATCAATGACAGCTCTGGTACCACTGCTGCGTTCTCTTAACAAAAAAGGTTCTTGTAAGAGATCCGCAAAACTTAAATGTTCATGTTTGGTAAACGGATGCTCATTGGCACATAAGATAACTAGCTCATCTTGAAAGAAAGGTAATTTTTCTATGGATGGATGTGTTGGGATACCTTCTACCATTGCTAGATCTAATTCATTGTTTAAGATCTTACTTTCCAGCATAGCGCTTGTTTCAATTAAGACCTGGCAGTTTCGTTTTGGATAATTTTGTTGATATTGGGCTAGGAAATCACATAGAAAAGAGTTCGCTATGGTGATACTAGAGCCTATATGCAGTGGTTCATATTCACTGACACTTTGAATGGATTCCTCCATTTCATTGAATAAAGAGGTGATATGTGTTGCATACTTTAAAAGGCGTTCACCTTGTTCTGTGATATAAAGCTTGCGTGATATACGATCAAACAAGGTGATTTGATAGTATTCTTCCAATTCGCGAATGGCTAAGGATACGCTAGGCTGTGCAATGTGGAGCATAGCAGCAGCTTTTGTAACGCTGCCACATCTACAAACAGCCGCAAAGATGCGTAAGTGTCGTAATGTCATAAAAAAGCCCCTTTCATAATAAAATCTTATAAACTATATATGATAATACTATTTTCATTATAAACTAAGAAAGCATATAATAGAAGCAGAAGGTGATGGAATGGAAAGAAATTTTACTTTATATAGAAAATTGTTTACCTCAACATTTTATTTGAGTGCGTTCACATTTGGTGGTGGTTATGTCATAGTTCCTTTGATGCGTAAGGAGTTTGTGGAAAAGCTGAAATGGATAGATGAGAAAGAAATGATGGACATGGTGGCAATCGCCCAGTCCAGTCCTGGAGCGTTAGCAGTAAATGCATCTGTCATTATCGGGTATCGCTGCGGTGGTATTCTAGGTGCTTTGATTACTGTTTTTGGAACGATCTTACCGCCTTTGATCATTCTTTCTGTAATTTCTTATTTTTATGAGGCCTTTGTATCCATTAAATGGATTCAGATCATGTTATTTGGTATGCAGGCAGGTGTTGCGGCTGTAATTTGCGATGTTGTTTGGACGATGGCAAAAGAAGTGGCGTCACAACCTCAGAAAATTTATATTGCCGTCATGTTAATAGCTTTTTTTGCGAATGTGGTATTGCATCTGCATTTGTTAATTATCATCATCGGCTGTGGAATTCTTGGTTTTCTAATTGAACGTTATGCGAAAAGGAGGCCAATTCAATGATTTATTTACAGTTATTGTTAAGCTTTTTACAGATCGGCTTGCTTAGTATTGGCGGTGGATATGCAGCTTTGCCAATCATCCAAAGTCAGGTTGTTGATTTACATCATTGGATCACGATGCGTGAGTTTGCGGATATCTTAACGATCTCACAAATGACGCCTGGTCCTATCGCTATCAATGGTGCTACGTTTGTCGGTACGAAAATAGCGGGCTTGCCCGGTGCTATTGTGGCAAGTGTCGGTGTGGTAATTCCTAGTTTCATCATTGTTTTAACCCTGGCATTTATCTATTATAAATATCGTCAGTTGGATACCATACAAGCAGTCTTAAAAGGCTTAAGACCAGCAGTTGTTGCCTTGATTGCCAGCGCAGGTTTATCATTAGCAATGTCAGCTTTTTGGCCGGATGGAAAAATGCAGTTAGCAACCATCAGCTGGGAAAGTGTTGGCTTGTTTGCTGTTGCTTTCTTTATCTTGCGCAAGTATAAAAAAAGTCCGATCGCCGTTATGTTTTTATGTGGTGTAGGTGCTGTACTACTTTCATTTTTTGGCATAAGTTAAGCATAAAGCTATGAGAATACTATTTATAGGAACGATAAGTTTATGACCTAAAGTAAATAAAAACTTTAGGTATTTTTTTATTGTTACATAGATATTGTCACAAAGTATTCTAAAATGAAACCATCAGAAAGGATGGCGATAGTTATGAAAGGTTTTCAGATACATACAAAAGCAGTACGAATGGAAGAGCATTTACAACAGGCGATGCGCATACGCACAGATATACAAATAAAGGAGCTGACAGATATTACGATGATCTATGATCGTCCAATTCAATTATGCGGTGATGTTTTAACGGTTTTAGAAAATCGGATAGACGATCCAAATGAGTTGGCAACGATACAAGATATCAAACGGAAGTATTGTCGTTACCATAGCTATATTTTATCACAGCTGGATGAAGAAACCTTAGATGCTCTTTGTGAGGATCTAGCAAAACTTAGTAAGACGAATACGACGAAAGCATGACATCATGCTTTTTTTCATAGCTGTGTTGAAAGAAGCAAAAAGAACAAATGCAAACAGTATTTTCACATAATCTTCAGACAACAGCCATCTTTACATCGCTAAACTTCGATATGCTTAAGTGGAGGTGATGAGAATGAAACAACAGACGATTCAACGGGTAGAAAAGAAATATGTATTATCAACAGCTGTTTATGAAACGATCTTTACGCAGATAGCACCCTATCTTATGAAGGATATATATCCAACCAGTCATATTTATAATTTATATCTAGATGGAGATGATTATCATATGATTACAACTTCTATGCAGAAGCCGTTATATAAAGAAAAATTACGGTTGCGTAGTCATGCACCAATGAGCTTAAAAGATAATGGTATGGTTTTTCTGGAAATAAAGAAAAAATATAGACAAACCGTATGTAAGCGACGGTTAGAACTGCCTTTGCAGGAAGCCATGTATATGCTAGAACGACATGATCGAAAGGATTCACAGATTGCACGTGAATTGTGTTATGCACTAGCCTTTCATGCAGCTTTACCTAAAGTATATATCGCCTACGATCGATGCTCTTATGTAGGTAAGCAAGAACCAGGATTACGCATTACATTTGACAAACACATCAGAGGACGCATGCATAAGTTAAATTTACAGGATGAAGAAGGGACATTTCCTTTATTTGAAAAAGATCAAGTGCTGATGGAAATCAAAGCATGTGGAAGTTATCCCTTTTGGTTGGTAGAGGCTTTATCTAAGCTGCAGATTTATCCAACTTCTTTTTCTAAAGTTGCCAATATCGTAATGAAGGAAGCAAAACAGAAAGGTGGAAGGCAAACATGTTTACAAGCATTTTAACAGATTTAAGTGAAGGATTAACGATAGGACAGGGAGTTATCTGTACCTTTAGTGCACTAGGTTTAGGCATTTTAATTGCTTTAGTTTATCGTATACAGCATGTGGCTTCGCGTAATTTTATGTTAACGCTGGCTATTTTACCTTCCTTGGTCCAGTTTGTTATCATGATGGTAAATGGAAATCTAGGTACTGGTGTTGCAGTTGTAGGAGCCTTTTCTTTGGTTCGTTTTCGATCAGTGCCTGGTAGCAGCCGTGAGATTACCTTTATCTTCTTTGCGATGTCCATCGGCTTAGCCATCGGTATGGGCTTTGTTAGTTTTGCTTTTTTTATGAGTTTATTGATATCTATATTTTCCATCGCTTTACAAAAAATCCCTTTATTAAAACCATCCACGCAGTTTAAAGAATTAAAAATCGTCATTCCTGAAGATTTAGATTACACAGAAGTTTTTACGGATATTTTAACAACGTATACGAAGAAGCAAGAGTTATTACGGGTAAAGACCATGCAGTTAGGCTCCATGATTGAATTGCTATATGAGATAGAATTAAATGATAGCATGATGGAAAAACAAATGATTGACGCGATTCGGGTTAGAAATGGGAATTTAAGCGTAATCTGTGCAAGAAGACAGGTGAATGTAGATGAACTATAGAAAAAAGAAAACCTTTTTATGTATCATGATGATATTATGCTTGAGTGGTTGTACACAATCACAAGAAGCAACAACGAAAAAAACAACATCCGCCACTAAAGAAACGACATCAAAGAAAAGCAGCTTAGATGTCTTTAAGGAAAATGATTATTACAGCGATTATCAAACGGAAGAAACAACGACCATTGCATTATCTTCCCAAACCACAGATGTCAAGATTACAAGTGCTGGTTGTTATGTTTTAGAAGGGAGTTTACAGAAGCACAGTATCATCGTAGATGCCAAGGAGAATGATGTAGTGCGTATTGTATTACAGAATGCTAGCATACAAAGTGCTTCTACAGCACCTATTTATATAAAAAAGGCAAAGAAGGTCATACTATCCTTACCACAAGGAACTAAAAATAGTATAATTGACACGGATAGCTATGAAGTCAATACAGATAAAGAACCGACGGCAGCCATCTTTAGCAAGGCTGATTTGACCATCAATGGCAGTGGCGAATTACAGGTGAATGCCTCATATAAAAATGGTATTCAAAGCAAAGATAAACTGAAATTGCTAGATGCAAACTTACAGATAAGCGCAGCTAATGATGCAGTAAAAGGGAAAGATGCATTGTATATTTGCGATGGCACATATACGATCAAAGCCAATAAAGATGGATTCGTAACGACGAATCAGGAAAAAGGTGCCATGATCCTTGAAAAAGGTACTTTTCATATCACAGCAAAGCAAGATGGTATTCAGGCAGCTACGACCTTACGTATCTTAAATGGAACGTACACGATTGTAAGTGGTGGAGGAAGTGTTAATGAAGTGGCACAGAATCAGCAGCCTTGGGGTGATTTTAAGGATCATGAGGAGACAGATGAAAAAAGCAGTAAAGGTATGAAGAGTGGAAAAGCGATGCTTATTGAAAATGGTAGTTTCTCTATCAATGCCCATGATGATGCAATTCATAGCAATACGACGATACAAATAAAAAAAGGTACATTTACCTTGAAGAGTGATGATGATGGTATCCATGCGGATCAAAAGCTTACAATCGAGGATGGTACGCTCCAGGTGAAACAAAGCTATGAAGGCTTGGAAGCCTTACATATCGTTATCAAAGGTGGTAAAATTTCGGTATGTGCCAGCGATGATGGAATAAATGCAGCAGGAGAAGGCAATCCAGTATTGGAAATTTTCGGTGGATATACGTATGTCGATGCTTATGGCGATGGTGTGGATAGCAATCAGGATATCGTAATGGAAGATGGTACGTTGCTTATCATGGGACCTGATACTGGCGGGAATGGTGCTTTGGATTATGATGGCCGTTTTCAAATGAATGGTGGAACACTTATTGCCTTAGGAAGTAGTGGCATGGCAATGGCTCCATCTAGCGATAGTAAACAAAACAGTGTAATGTTTAATGTCGATGCTCCATTAGCGGCAGGAAAAGCCATATATTTAGAGGATGCTGATGGAAAGTTTGTGATAGGTGCAGTTCCTACGCGTACGATACAATCCATTGTTATTAGCTCTTCTGATGTAAACAAAAACGCTGTTTATCAAATCATGACAAATGGTACGGCAAATAAAAAGCGTGATATCATGGCAACGAATGCAACAAATGGTGACAAGCTTACCAGTTTAGCGATAGAAGAAACCATTACCACTTATGGAAACAGTGGTATGATGGGAAAGCCCAGTGGTGGTATGCCTCCAAGGGGCGGAAGACCATAAAAAAGCAGATAATAAAAAAGGAAAAAAAGCTGATAAACAGCTTCATTACGAAAATAGATTTAATTTATAAATATCACAATGATCTATATGATCAATAAAACGGAAATGGTTTTTAAGGGCTATGCGCTTTGTTGATTCCTGTTCTGGAACACACTCAATAACTAAGTTTTTCCTTTTTTGCTTAGCATCGCATAGCATAGCTTCGGTCAATTCTTGTGCATAACCTTTTCGCCATTCTGTTTTATACAATACCCACCCTATTTCATAACTGCTTTCATCATACGGGTGATAGATGATGTATCCGATAAAATTTCCACACATATCTTCTACTGCGAAGATAAGCGGATGTTTGTGTATACCTGCTTCTTGTAAAAACTGTTCTGTTCTTTTTAAGGTATATGGTTTTTCTAAATACTGCATAACCTCTTTATCGGAAAGTAATTTATATAAATCCGCAAGATCATCTGGCTGAAATCTTCGGATATGTAATCTCTTAGTTTTCATAAGTATCTCCTATGCATTCACAAACGTGTAAGGAATTCTGTTTCAATATATCTTTCTAAGATATCTTTTTCATTGCGTGATGGCTCCTCCAACACCCACTCATAAACCGCTTTTAATACGTCGCCAATGGCTTTACCTTGAAAGCCAAGCTGTATGAGATCATGACCATTAATCGCCAAATCTTTCATGCTTAGCATATCTTTTTCTTTTTCCATGATTGACAAGAGTTTCTGGCAATTTTTTATAATGACGATTTTTTCATCAGATTTTGTTCGATTTTTTGCCATATCATCTGCAAGCTGGATATCTAGAGCCTGTTTTGCCAAGGTGAAGTCATTGTGAAAATGAGCAACAAAGCGTCGTAAAGTAGAGCGCTTTTCATGCACATAGTAATCATGATAGCGAATAAACAGACATACGGTTTCAATCGTTTTGTTGTCGTACTTTAAAGCTTTCATTTGCTCATATGCGATTTGTTCACTGACATAAGCATGCTTTTTGTAATGCGCAATGCCGTTATCATCAAAGCTTTCACAAGCAGGTTTGCCCCAATCATGAAAAATAATAGCAAGCTTACTTTCTAAGGGATATCCTTTGGTATGATTCAAAGCGATATCGGTATGCTGAAACACATCGTAAATATGCCAAGGCGTTTTTTGTTCATGCCCATACAAAGCACTATAGCCAGGTAAGATTTCATCCAGTACATGGAAGTCGTATAACAGCTGTAAGGTATTTGCTTTTTCTCCCATTAACAAACGATTGAATTCTTCTCGAATACGCTCCTTGGAAACATAACGTAATAAGTTATGATTTTGCTGTATGGCTTTTCCGCACGCTTCATCTAGTGTGAAATCAAGGACACAGGAAAAGCGTAAGGCACGAAGCATACGCAAGGCATCTTCTTGAAACCGTGTGGTAGCATCACCTACGCAACGAATGCGTTTTTGTGCAATATCTTGTGCTCCATGAAAGGGATCGTAAAGGCCATAGGTAGGATCATAAGCAATGGCATTCATGGTGAAATCGCGACGTTTTAAATCTTCTTTTAGATCCTTTGTGAAGATGATTGCGCTAGGATGGCGATGATCATGATAAGTTTGTTCTATCCGATAGGTTGTGATTTCCACAGGTTCTTTGTTTACTAAAACGGTTATGGTGCCATGTTTGATGCCTGTAGGAATCACTTGATAACCTTTTGCGGCAAAAATCTGCATGGTTTCTTGGGGCAGGGCATTGGTGGTGATATCATAATCATGCGTTTTACGTTGCATCAGCATATCACGAACACAGCCGCCAACAAAATAAGCTTCATAGCCGGCTTCCTTTAAGATGGTTACAATCTTGATCATAGATGGTGGAATGTTATTTTTCATAGCTTTTACCTCATGGTTATTATATAATGATATCGTTCAGGAAAAAAGGAGAAACAATGAAAAAAATAGTTGAAATGGCACATCAACTGATAGAAGAACATGTAGGTGAACATAGTATAGCAGTTGATTTTACGATGGGACAAGGCAATGATTTGCTGTTTCTTGCACAACTCTCTGACGTAAAGATTGTTCATGGTTTTGATATTCAAGAGGAAGCTGTGAAGATGAGTGAAGAAAAGCTGAAAACAGCCGGACTTTTAGAAAAGGCAAAACTACATCTTGTTGGGCATGAGCATTGTGATGCGTTTCTTGATGGTTATGATATCGGTATTTTTAATTTTGGTTATTTACCCCATGGAGATGAAACCATTACCACGATGCTAGATACCAGTAAGCTAGCGGTAGCAAAGGCTTTAAAGCTTTTACATAAACATGGCTTGTTAGTTTTGGTTGTGTATCCAGGACATGAACAGGGGCAAAAAGAAAGTGCATATTTTAACAGCTGGTGTGAAGAATTGGATGGACATTGTTTCAATGTATTGCAGATGCGTATGGTGAATCGCAAACAAGCACCTTATATTTTAGCAATACAACGTATTAGGGAGGAAAAGAAGAAATGATAAAAGCAGTTATTTTTGATATGGATGGTGTGCTGGTGGATAGCGAACCAGAAAATTTAAGATTGTTAAAGGAGTTTATGGAAGGCTATGATGTGCATGCAGATGATGCATTTTTAGCTTCTTTAGTTGGCAGTTCTTATACCTTTACATGTGAGGAATGCATCCGAATCATGAAAAAGGATTGGAGCGTAAAAGAATTCAGTGATATTTATGAAGCCTATGCGGCTGAGCATCCATTCCGTTATGGCGAAGTCGGCAATCCTTATGTAAAAGAAACCTTGGATTGGTTAAAAGAACATGGCTATAAAACCGCAGTCGCAAGCAGCAGTTTCTTATCACAGATTGAAGAGATGGAGCAGGATTGTGGCTTGGATGGCTGTTTTGATGTGAAAATCAGTGGTGAGATGTTTGAAGAAAGCAAACCAAATCCGGAAATTTATTTGCATACGGCACAGGCTTTGGGTGTAAAACCAGCGGAATGTTTAGCTATCGAGGATTCTTCTTATGGTATCGAAGCGGCAAGACGTGCCGGAATGAAAGTCTTTGCGTATCGTGATGAACGCTACGGTGTTGATCAAAGCAAAGCAGACAGCATTATCGATGATATGCGTGATGTTGTAGCCTATTTGAAGTAAGTAATGATAAATCAGGATTTAAGAAAACGTAGTATATTAGAGGATCGTGCATTGGGTATTGTCCTCTTTTTTGGCTTATATGCTTTATAGGCATAGATTACTTTACCATTTAAGCATTTGTCTAGGATAGAAGTTGACTATATAATATGGATAAAGATACTATGGAGGTGTTTTAATGAAAAAAATCGTTATCTTATCAACAAGTCTTCGTCAAAACAGTAATTCAGATAGGTTAGCAAAGGAATTCGCCAGAGGGGCTATCGAAGCGGGACATGAAGTTACCTATATTCGCCTGTTGGATAAAAATATCCATTTCTGTATCGGTTGTCTAGCTTGTCAGAAAAGTGGTGTCTGTGTGTTGCAAGATGATATGACATCTATTTTAGCGGCCATGAAAGCTGCAGATAGTATCGTATTTGCTACACCAATTTATTATTATGAGATGAGTGGGCAGATGAAAACCTTATTGGATCGCAGTAATCCACTATTTTCAGCGGAGTATCAATTCCGCGACATTTATTTACTAATGAGTGCTGCTGAAGAAGAGGAAGACATCATGGAGCGTACAATACAAAGTCTTGGTGGTTGGATCGAGTGTTTTGATAAAACGGTTTTAAAAGGTGTTGTACGAGGTGTTGGGGTTACCGATGTCAATGAGATGAAGGAAAAAGAGGAATTTTTGTTGCAGGCATATAAGCTAGGAAAGCAGGCATAAAGTGACTTGACTTTCATGCTTATTAAAGAATGTATTCGGATTTTTAAAGATGTTTTTTAATTCATAATGTCTTTCTTGTTTGATAAACCAAAAAGTCGCTGATATTTGTATTGAGTTATCATTTAAATTTTCATGGCTAACAGCGTATTGAAAAAAGAATGAATAATGATCATATGATATTTACATTTATATCGAGATAATTTATAATATCGATATGAAAGTAAAGGTGATGCAAAATGAAAATGAATCCAGACTTACGCAAAGAATTAGAAAAGAATCAGAATTACATCACTACAGAACAAACGGTGAAACTCGGTTTTTCACGAATGTTGCTATCGCAATATGTGGAAAAAGGCCTTTTAGAACGAGTTGGACATGGAGTTTACACAACACCACATGCAATTATCGATGACATGTTTCTATTGCAGTGCAGGTCAGATAACATAATTTTTTCTCATGATACAGCATTGTTTTTAAATGGCTTATCTGATCGAACACCATTTATGCATATCATAACGATTCCTAGTAATACGTCTTTATCTAAAAGTATAAAAGAAGATTGTGTATGTTATTACATTAAACCCGAACTTCATAAGCTCGGTATGATTCAGGAAAAAACAACTTTTGGTAATACTGTAAATTGTTATAATGCGGAACGTACTGTATGTGACTTGCTTAGAAGTCGAAATCGGTGTGATGAGGAAACTGTTATCAGTGGAGTGAAAAATTATGCAAGGTATGCTGATAAGGACTTGAATCGTCTTTTTACATATGCTTCTATATTGCGAGTTGATAAAACACTAAAAAAATATCTTGAGGTGTTGTTATGAACGCAAAAGCAATGAGCTTGAAAGCTAAAATAAAAAACTATGCTATAAAAAATAACATAGCTGCTCAAGTAGTATTACAAAATTTTATGTTTGAACGTTTTTTGGCAAGACTTTCACGATCTAAGTACAGTCAAATGTTTGTGATTAAAGGAGGAATGCTGATTGCATCTTTAGTGGGAATAGATACAAGGGCTACAATGGATCTGGATGCAACGTTGCGGAATTTACCATTAAAAAAGGAAGAAATAGAAAAAGCCGTTAGAGAAATTTGCGCTCAACATTTAGATGATGATGTTAGATTTGAAATAAAATCTATTGAATGTATTAGAAAAGATGATGTGTATGGTGGTTATTGTGTAAAAATGCAAGCATTTTATGAAACCATTGTAACTCCTTTATCTTTAGATATATCGACAGGTGATATCATCACACCAGCAGCAGTTCCTTATGAATTTATTGGCATGTTTGATAATTCCATTCGTATAAAGCTATGGGTGTATAATATCGAAACTGTTATGGCTGAAAAATTAGAGGCAATTTTCAGTAGAGGAGTTTTTAGTACTCGCCCAAGGGATTATTATGATATATTCATCCTAGAAAAGACACAAGAATATGATTCGGATTTAGTAAGAGAAGCGTTTATTGCGACTGCTAAGCATAGAGGTAGTTATGAAAGAATAGCAGATACCAAAAGTATTGTAAAGATACTTAAAAATAATACGGATTTGCATGCAATGTGGAATAAATATCAGAAAAAATTTAATTATGCAGCAGACATTTCATTTTCTCAAACAATCGAAGCTATCAACCATCTAACAGAATGTCTATATGTAAACAATGATTAAAGAGATAAATTCATATAAAAATGCCATATGCTTACGTCTGAAAGCAGCATATGACATTTTCTTTTTTTATTCAATTTATATTTAGTTGTTTATCAGAAATTCGTTTTGCTAAAGTGATCACTTTGGTTTCGATTTGCGAAATGATATCCATAAACACGTCATCATCTTGATTTGTCGGATCAAGTAATCCCCAATCTTCACGATATTGACAGCTTATGGTAGGACATTGTACATGACAGCCCATGGTAATGACGATATCGACCGAAGGAATGTCCTTGATAAGTTTTGGATATTGTTCTTTCTCCATATCAATTTGATAGTGCTGTTTCAGCAAACGAATTGCATCCGCATTTATATTAGATTTGATATGCGTCCCGGCTGAATAGCTTTCAAATATATCACCTGCTAAATGTCTTCCCAATGCTTCAGCTATTTGACTGCGACATGCATTATGCACGCAGATAAAGGCGACTTTGGGTTTATTCATGGGTATCCTTGCGGAATGTTTGTGTTAGTAGCTGTTTACATTCCTCTACGCTTAATACTTTCCCATAAGATAATAAGTTTCCTTTATAGACAATAGCGGGTGTGCTCATTACACCAAAAGTAGCAATTTGAGCAAAATCAGTTACATGACGGACAGGAATTTGCAATTGCAGTTCCTCTAAGGCTGTCATGATGGAAGATGTTAATTTCTGACATTTCGCACAACCTGAACCTAGTATCAGTAATTCAGAAGCATCCTTATTGAATTCAGTTTGGTTCATTTTTGTAAAATCTGTTTTACAGCAAGAGTTGTTTTCTTTTTTCTTAAATATGTGCATGATAATCGTACCTCATTTCTATAAAAAGTTTTGTAAGATGTTAAAGAAATAACCAACAGCGATAATACCAAAGGTGCAGATGGCAATAAAGACACCTAACAGTTTAGGTTTCAAAGCCTTTCTTAACATAATCAAAGATGGCAAACTTAAGGTAGTTACCGCCATCATGAAAGCTAGGACACTGCCAAGATCTGCTCCTTTTGCCAATAAAGCTTCAGCAATGGGGATAGTCCCGAAAATATCGGCATACATTGGAATGCCAACGATGGTAGCAAGAATAACACCAAAGGGATTATGGCTTCCTAACAAAGAAGTTATCCATTCTTTTGGTATCCAGTTATGAATGAATGCACCGATAGCAACGCCGACTACAATATAAGGGAATACCTTTTGAAAGGTTTCTTTTACCTGCTCTTTGGCATATTGCAGACGATCCTTGCGTGAGAGCTGCACTTCATGTATCGCCATGCAGTTGGCTTGTGAAATGATGTCTTCCACTTGCTGTTCAAGATGCATCTTTTCGATGAAGGCACCACCAAGAATCGCAACGAGCAATCCTAATAAAACATATAGGATTGCAATTTCACTGCCAAAAATGCTCATTAATAATACCAAGCTGCCTAAATCAACCATCGGGGAAGATATTAAAAACGAAAAGGTAACACCCAAAGGCAATCCGGCACTGGTAAAGCCAATAAACAAGGGGATAGAAGAGCAAGAGCAAAAAGGTGTTACGGTTCCTAACAATGCCGATATCAGATTTGCTTTGATGCCATGATAACGTGCAGCGATAGAACGACTTTTTTCCGGAGGGAAATAACTTTGAATATAGGAGATGAGAAAGATAAGCAAGCACAATAACAAGGTTATCTTTACCACATCATAAAAGAAAAAATGCAGACTTGCGCCAAGACGACTTTGTATATCGACGCCAATGGCTTGAAGAAATGCCGCAAACATATCTTTTAACCATTGCATGCCAAGCACTTGATCCTGTAGAAACAATATTACGCTTTGTACAATGCGCATGAAATACCTCCTTGTTTTCATATCAAAAAAAATTGATGTGAGTGATGTTAAGAAAAGTCATAGCTAGCATGACTTTTTTTTAATCATCTCCTGCAAGAATCTTTTGTAAACGTTTTTGAGCATAGGCACAACCTTCAGGATTTATTCGATAATGTGTCCATTTCCCATCCTGGCGACTGGCTATGATGCCGGATTCGCATAAGATCTTCATATGATAAGATAAAGAAGATTGACCGATTTTCATGTCTTCAATCAGCGAACAGGCACATTTTTCTTGATTCTTTAATAACGCTATGATACGTAAGCGTTTCTCATCACATAAAGCCTTAAAAATGATTGCATCTTCTGTATAACGATCTTGCATCTTATCACCTCATATCAAAATTATTTGATATGATAAGTTTACGGTATGTTTTTGTGAAAGTCAAGACAAAAGAAACTTATTTGTATATCATAAAGAAATACGCGGAAACAGCCATTTTCTTACCAACTCTACATGCCATGAATGTAACATTTTAATTGCTTGCGAATAAATTTTTAAGCGATATGCTGCCGCATGAGAAAAACATGTTATGCTGCATAGAAAACACGCGCTGTCTGACCTTTTGAAGTTGAATTTAACTTTACATTTCAGATAAGAAGATGCATTCTATACTTACTATAGTAAATTGTCGAAATTTGTGATAAAATGTCATAGTTTCGTATACGTCTGCCGGTATGGGGCAGATGTTTCTACCCCAATCCATACTTTGGGACTACGAAATCAGACGTTTTTACTATGGAATGGCTGATTCTCGTATGTCGTATACGAGAATTTTTTTATGGAGGAAACTATGGAAGAGAGAAAGAAAGATACAATTTATGAACTTGATGGCACGGTACCTTTGAAAAAGGCCCTGCCTTTAGGTATTCAGCACATCTTAGCAATGTTTCTTGGTAACATTTCACCATTGATCATCATTTGCGGTATGCTGCAGATGAGTGGAGCATTGAAGATGACCTTAATTCAGAATGCTATGTTTGTTGCCGGTGTTGCAACCTTGATACAGCTGTATCCCTTCTGGAAAATTGGTAGTGGTTTACCAATCGTCATGGGAACAAGCTCTGGTTTTATCGGTACAGCAAAAGCCATTGGGGCAGCCTTTGGTTATGGGGCGTTGATGGGAGCTAGCTTTGTTGGTGGTTTATTTGAAATGGTACTTGGGTATTTCATTAAACCATTGCGTAAGTTGTTTCCACCGGTTGTTACAAGCTTAGTTATTATTTCTATTGGTTTATCTTTACTGCCAGTTGGTATTAATTACTTTGGCGGCGGTAGTGGAGCTGCTGATTTTGGTGCCGTAAATCATTTGGCTGTTGGTACCTTTGTTATTTTGGTTATCTTGATAGCAAAACAGTTCAAGGGAGCTATCAATAATGCATCTATCTTGATTGGTATCGTTGCAGGCTATCTTTTAGCTATCATCTTAGGTATGGTTGATTTTACACAGGTGGTAAAAGCTGATTGGATTGCGTTGCCATCCTTTATGCCGGTAGGTTTTGATTTCAATATGCAGGCAATCATTGCCATGGGCATCATGTTTATTGCGACAACTGTTGAAACGATTGGTGATACCAGTGGGGTAGCGAACGGTGGATTGAATCGAGAAGCAACAGATAAAGAATTGCAGGGTAGTGTCATGGCAGATGGTCTTGGCTCTGTGTTAGGCTCCATTTTTGGTGTATTGCCAAATACCAGCTTTTCTCAGAATGTTGGTTTGGTAGCGGTAACCAAGGTCGTGAATCGTTTTGTCATCATGACCGGCGCAGTTTTCTTGATCTTATGTGGCTTTTGTCCAAAGCTGAGTGCTTTGTTCTCTGTTATGCCACAGTCTGTATTAGGTGGTGCTGCGGTCATCATGTTTGCGATGATCTTGGTGAGCGGTATTCAATCTTTGACCAGAAAGCCATTAACGGAACGTGATGGTCTGATCGTGGCATTAGCAATCGGCTTGGGTGTCGGTATTGGAAATGTACCGGCAGTCTTAGCACAGCTGCCTAGCTGGGTAGGCAATATCTTTGCCCAGAATGGCATTATCATGACCTTTGTGATAGCAACTGTATTAAATCTTGTCTTACCTAAAGATAAAGAAGATCCTAAGCAAATCGAAGAGGCATAATATGAAGGTGTTTTTGACAGGTCGTATCCAGTGTGGAAAATCAACCTGTATCAAACAACTTATCGAGGAGTGTTCGTTAGCCGTTTGCGGCTTTCAGACACTTCCTTTTTATGAACAAGGGATACGCCTTGGCTTTTATATGCACGCTTTATGGGAGAATCCTTATAACGATGTGCGTTTTTCGATACAGCATCCTACATATAATGAAGTCATCCCTCAGGTGTTTGATCAATTTGGAGTAGCGGTGTTACAGCATGCAAGGCAATTTTTAATAGAAAACCAACAACAAAAGCCGGTCTTGATAGTAGATGAAATCGGACGTTTAGAACAACAGGAAAAAGCGTATTTAAAACTTTTACAAGATAGTATTGCGAAGGCGCAAAACGTCCTTGGTGTTTTGAAGAAATGTGAGGTACAATATATACAAGCGATTGCCGCCAGAGAAGATGTACAAGTTTTTGATCTGGATGTGATGAGTTATGATGAGGTTTATAACAAGGTGTTGGCATTATTAAAAAGTCGATGAAACTATCGTGAATCTTTATAAAAAACGATAATCTTTTATCAAGATGTTACAGTGTTTCTACCATAAGTGTTGGATGGTGAATATTGTGTACACAGATTAGCTCATAGAACGCACGTTCACAAGCTTGTGCCATATCAACAAAACCGATAAAGAAGGGTGATATAATGAAGATATTTAGAAAATTAGGAATCTTAGTGACGACCATGAGTTTGCTTGTTGGCATGAGTGCCTGTACGCAGCAACCTAACAAGGAAACAACAAAAACAGAAGGTATTACGATCGTTGATCAAGCAGGCCGTAAAGTGACATTGGAAAAACCAGCGGAAAAGGTAGTTAGTGGCTATTATATTGCGACTTCTACTTTGCTTGGATTGGGTCAAAAGGACAAGCTGGTTGGGGTAGAGATGAAAGCGGATAAACGTCCGATCTATAAAATGGCAGCGCCCGAAATCGTTAAGTTGCCAGCCATGGGCAATAAGAAAATGTTTAATGTAGAAGAATGTGCCAAAGTGAAACCGGATGTTGTGTTTTTACCGGTAAGCCTGAAAAGCTATGTGGAGAAATTGGAAAGTCTGAATATCAAGGTAATCTTGTTACAGCCGGAAACCATGGATAGCTATGATGAGGCAGTGGATATCATCGCTAAGGCTTGTGGGGCACAAAAGCAGGCAAAGGCTTATTTTGCATATCGTAAAAACTTATATGAAACATATATCAAAGATGGAAACGCAAATAAAAGAGTATATTTTGCAGGAACAAAGGCATTGCAGAGCGCAGGCATAGATATGTTTCAAAGTGAATTGTTGAAAGTGGCTGGCGCTGAGAATGTTATGAAAGAAAATGGTAAGGGCAATTGGCTGCGTATCAATAAGGAAACACTTATCAAAGCGAATCCGGATATTATTTTCATTGAACAAAAAGGTGCTAAGGTGAGTGACTTTACAAAAGATGCAGCTTTCGCGAGTGTCAATGCTGTAAAACATAAGCAAGTCTATGTTTTCCCGGCACATTTAGAAACTTGGGATACCCCTAATTTATCAAGCTGTTTAGGCGTTTTATGGACCTATGCAATTTTGTATCCTGAGTGTGTTTCTATGGATATCGTAAAACAGGAAGCAAGATGCTTTTATCAACAATTTTACCAAATAGATGTAGATGTAGAAGAGCTGGGATGTTAAGCGAAAAGAACGGGGAATGTGTATATGCTTAATGCCAAGGGCAGAAAGGAGTAGGTGATGCATATGAAAAGATATTTCAGCTGTGGACTCCTGCTGCTGATTCTGCTTGTGATTGCTTTACTGGCAGGGCGCTATGGTACAAATCTGCAAGACATGTTGGCTGCCCTTTGTTTTCATGGAGATGCCGGTACGCAGGCTATTGTTTGGAATATTCGTATACCGCGTATCTTATTGGTACTTGCCGGTGGTGGGGCGTTGGCTGTCAGTGGATTGATTTATCAAACCATCTTCAAGAATCCATTAGCTTCCGGTGATGTAATCGGGGCAAGCAGTGGTTGTTCCTTAGGAGCTGCCCTTGCCATCGTGCTGTTTCATGATGAACCATGGATTACGATGCTCTTGGCGTTTGGCTGTGGATTGCTGCTTGTTATTTTCACCATGCTATTGGCAACAAAAGTACATGGAAATCGCATCTTGAATTTAGTCATTGCCGGCATCATCTTACAAGCTGTAGCAACTTCATTCCTGATGTTATTGAAATTAGCCGCAGATCCTTATCAGGAATTAGCTAGCATTGAATACTGGCTGATGGGGGGCTTTGGCGATGCTACTTGGACACAGGCTTTACTATGCATCGGTGTTAGTGCCGTTTGTATGATTTCACTTTATCTTTTACGCTGGCAGATTCAAATGCTGTCATTTGGTGAAGAAACGACAACATTAGGCGTTAGAGAAAAGCAGATTCGCTGGATAGCGTTATTGTTATCTACCTGTATGATTGCCACCGTTGTCAGTGTAGCCGGTATCGTGAGCTGGGTAGGTCTTTTGATACCGCATGCCGTACGCTTGCTCTATCATCAGCCTTTAAGCAAGGCACTTGGCAAGACGTTTTTTGGGGGAGCCTGTTTCCTTTTGGTTTGTGATACCTTAGCACGAGCTGTATTAGCGATAGAGCTGCCCATCAGTATATTGACTTCCTTGTTTGGTGCGTTTTTTCTGATCATCGTCTTTGTGAAAGGCAGGTTTTCATTATGATCGAAGTGGTTCATGTTAGTGTGGCATATGAGCAAAAAGAAGTGTTGCATGATATCAGCTTAACCATTCCCAAAGGTCGCATCGTGATGATGTTAGGAGAAAATGGCAGTGGCAAAACAACGCTGATGAAAGCTATGTTGGATAAGCTTCCTTTCGTACAAGGGGATATCCTATGGAAGCAAGAATCCTTGCGCAAGCGCAACGAAAAACAACGCGCTGCCTGTTTTAGCTATGTTCCCCAGATCAAGGAAATGGTGGCGGATATCAAGGTGATGGATTGTATTGTTGCCGGCTGTACACGACGATTGTCACTGTTTGAAGTTCCTGACGCAAAGGAATATGCCAAAGCAAACGCTGTCCTAAAAAAGTTTCAGCTTGCCCATATCAAGGATAAATATTTACATGAAATCAGTGGAGGAGAGCTGCAAATGACCTATGTAGCCAGAGCTTTTTTACAGGATAGTGAGGTCATTCTCATGGATGAACCATGTACCTATCTGGATTTTCAGCACCAGCATCTTTTCTTGCAACAGGCCAAACAGCTGGCACAGCAAGGAACATCTTTATTCATCAGCATCCATGATCCTAATTTGGCTTTGCAATATGCAGATGATATTTACATTCTGCATGAAGGAAGGATATATACGCATTTGAAAAAAGAAGAACCCTTCTTACGCAGAAGGTGCTGTGAATGTTATAATACAATATATGGAAAACACTTTGCTTTAGCAGGGGATGATAGCTCTGGCTATCTGGTATGGAAGGAGTAGAAGATCATGCTGCATATGCAACAATATGTAAAAGCGTCATCGCTGGATGAGGCGTATACGCTGTTAATGAAAAATCGTAATCATCAAATTTTAGGAGGCATGCAGTGGCTGAAAATGCAAGATTGTGTGGTACCAATGGCAATTGATTTGCAGGCATTGCATCTGGATGAAATCAAGGAACAGGAAGACTATATTGAAATTGGTGCGATGTGTACATTGCGCCAGATGGAAACAAGTCCGATTCTTTTAAAAGCCTTTGGTACGCTGATACAGGATAGCATCAAAGATATTGTAGGGGTACAATTTCGCAATACGGCAACGATTGGCGGCAGTTTGTATTCACGTTTTGGCTTTTCTGATATACTTACAGCTTTCATGGTATTAGATACAAGCGTAGTACTCTATCATCAAGGAGAAATAAAGCTGGGTGATTACAGCAAGCAGCCTTATGAGCGTGATATCTTAACCCATATCCGCATCCGTAAAGAACCCCTTTTGACAAAATTTTTATGTATGCGCAAAAGTGCTACAGATTTATCCGTATTAAATTTTGCCATCGCCAAAACGGCGACTAACTATCGCATTGCTATTGGTGCCAGACCAAAGCGTGCAGAATTGGTGGTATTACCGGTAAGCTATGATGATAAGCAGATTGAAGAAGCCCTTTTCGCAATTGAGTTAGCGGATAATATGCGTGGCTCTAAGGAATATCGCAAAGCATTAGTACATGCCTTTGTACAAAAAAGCTATACAGCACTTCAGGAGGAAGCAACATGCAGATAACGATGATGATCAATGGACAGCGTATCATAGATGATATCAAACCGGATATGCTTTTATTAGATTTTTTACGTGCACATGGCTGTTACAGTGTCAAACGCGGTTGTGAAACAAGCAATTGCGGGCTATGTACGGTTTGGCTAGATGGTAAACCCATCTTATCCTGCAGTATGTTGGCTGTTCGCTGTGATGGACATGCCATTACGACTTTAGAAGGCGTTGAACAAGAAGCACATGAATTTGCGGACTATATGGCAAAACAAGGTGCTGAGCAATGTGGATTTTGTTCTCCCGGCTTGATCATGAATGTTTTAGCAATGAAAAAGGAATTGCAGCAGCCCACACGTGAAGCAATCAATCACTACCTGGCCGGCAATTTATGTCGCTGTACCGGTTATATGGGACAGCTTAGAGCTATTGAAGCTTATTTACAAGAAAAAGGAGGCGAACAGGCATGAAACATATCTCACAGCCCGTTGTAAAAAAGGATGCTTATGCTCTTTTAAGTGGCAAGCCTGTCTATACCGGCGATATGGTGCCCAAAGATGCCTTGATCCTAAAGCTGTTACGCTCCCCGCATGCTTATGCGCGCATCAAAGCCATTGATACAAGTGCAGCCTTGAAAATTCCCGGTGTTGTGGCTGTTTATACATGGAAAGATGTCCCGGATGTACGCTTTACCTTAGCCGGACAAACCTATCCGGAACCTTCACCTTATGATCGTAAGATCTTAGATGAAATCGTACGATATGTAGGCGATGAAGTAGCCATTATTGCCGCAGAAACGCTAGATGCAGCTGAAAAAGCGATGAAATTGATCAAGGTCGATTATGAGGTATATGAACCATTATTAGACTTTACCAAGGCTATCGATAATGACATCATCGTACATCAAGAAGATAATTATCGTACGCTATGTGAGATAGGGAATGCGCGCATGCGCAATATCTGCTCGCAAGGGGAAAGCTGTGTCGGTGATATTGATGCGGCGTTTGCGGATTGTGATGTTATCTTAGAAAGAGATTATCATACAAAAGCCAATGCTCAGGCGATGATGGAAACTTTTCGCTCTTATGCCTATGTCGATGCCTTTGATCGTTTGAATGTCGTCAGCTCTACTCAAGTACCTTTCCATGTTCGCCGTATGGTTGCCAATGCTTTAGAGATTCCAAAAGCTAAGATACGTATCGTAAAACCACGCATTGGCGGTGGCTTTGGTGCTAAACAAACCGGTTGTTGTGAAATCTTCACCGGCTTTGTGACATGGAAATTAAAGCGTCCTAGTTATATCGTTTATAGTCGTGAAGAAACTTTTACGGCCAGTAATTCTCGTCATGAGATGAAGATGCATGTGAAGATCGGAGCGAAGAAAAACGGTGAGATCTTGGCGATTGATTTACATACCTTATCCAATACCGGCGCTTATGGTGAACATGGTTCAACAACGGTTGGCTTAAGCGGTCATAAATCCTTGCCGCTGTACAATCATGTCAAAGCTAGCCGTTTTACCTATGATGTTGTATACACCAATACGATGCAAGCCGGTGCTTATCGTGGATATGGGGCAACGCAAGGACAATTTGCGGTGGAATCCGCTGTTAATGAATTGGCCGATGCCCTTCATATGGATCCTTGTGAACTGCGTTTCATGAATATCGTTGGTGAAAATGAAATCATGTCCCAATACTATAATGAACATCTCAACAGCTGTGCTTTAGATCGCTGTCTGAAAAAAGCTATGGAAATGATTGGCTGGAAAGAAAAACAGTTATGTCGTGATATGGGGGATAAGCGGCGTGGTCTGGGTGTTGCCTTATCCATGCAGGGAAGCGGCATTGCCAATGTCGATATTGCCTCGGTTATCATCAAGCTACAGGATGATGGTTTCTACACCTTATCTATCGGTGCTACCGATATGGGTACCGGCTGTGATACGATCTTAGCACAGATGGCGGCAGAATGTTTAGACTGTGAAGTTGAGCAAGTCGTTACACAGGCGGTTGATACCGATGCTTCTCCTTATGATACCGGCTCCTATGCTTCCGCAACGACCTATGTCACCGGCATGGCGGTGGTGAAAGCATGTGAAGAGCTGAAACAAAAAATCATCAACGAAGCATCCATCTTGATGGAAGTGCCCAAAGAACATATCTGCTTTGATGGTGAACTGATTACGGCCGTTGAAGATAAGAAACAAATGAGTCTAAAAGACTTTGCCAATACTTGTTTTGAAGGAGGCAAAGGGGAAGTGTTGATTGCCAACGCATCCCATTGCTCACCTACCTCACCACCACCGTTCATGGTTGGAATTGCTGAAGTGGATGTCGATAAACTGACCGGTGAAATTTCATTAGTGGACTATGTTTCGGTTGTCGATTGTGGTACGGTCATCAATACGAATCTGGCTAAAATTCAGGCAGAAGGCGGTATCGCGCAAGGTATCGGTATGGCCTTGTATGAGGATATCAGCTATAGCAAACAAGGAAAGATGCGCAATCGCAGTTTCCTGCAATATAAGATACCAACACGATTGGATGTCGGAACGATTCGTGTGGACTTTGAAAGCAGTTATGAAGACCATGGCCCTTTTGGGGCAAAGTCCATTGGCGAGGTTGTCATCAATACGCCGGCACCAGCCATTGCCTCCGCGATTGCTCATGCCAGTGGTGTACAAATCAGAACGTTACCGATTACCGCAGAAAAGATCCTGTTGAAAAAAGATGAAGATTGATCTGGTTATCTTAGCCGCCGGTTATGCCAGACGCTTTCACGGAAACAAATTGTTACATGTCTGGCAAGGAAAACCCATCCTGGAACATGTGATGGATACTTGTCAACAAGTGGACTTTCATGCGATTCATGTGGTAAGTCAATATGAAGAAGTGTTAGCTTTGGCTCATACAAGAGGTATGCACGCTGTTAAGAATGATCATCCACAAAAAGGAATGTCATCTTCTCTTCAATTAGGTCAAAAAGCCGCCAAAGATGCGGATGCCATTGTCTTTCTTACCGGTGACATGCCTAAAATCAAGGCAGAAACTTTACAAAAATTATGTCATATGGCAGATGCACAACATATTATCTGTGCTGCGGTTCATGGAGCTATTCGCAATCCCATGCTGTTTCCAAGCTGCTGGTTTTCAGAGTTTGATAGCTTAGTACATGAGGAAGGTGGAAAAACGATTGCCATGCGACATCAAGAAGCTTGTATGTTAATGGAAGTCAATGAAGCAGAAGTACAGGATATTGATACCAGAGAAGATTTACAACAATTTGACAATGCAATAGGTGGTTAGTAAAAAACTAGCCACTTTTGTTCTTGAAAAACATGCTTATACAAAGAAAGTAATGTGGTTTAGATACATAAAAAAATCAGGTAGGTATTTGCATGATTTTTCGCTATAATAGATATAGAAAACATCATAAGATGTTTTGCTGGGAAAGCTTTTGAGAAATAAACAGGCTATTTCTTTTAATGGGCATGTACAGGTAAAAGCCAACTGCCTCAACAGGTGAATTGCAAAGGTGCTAACTGCATCAACAGGAAACAATCATAGGTGCTACCGGCATTAACAAGATATTTAGAACTGGGAAAAGCATATGGAATAGCTCAATCGTTTATTAGGAAAGCAAACAAGAAAAAGGAGAAGAATATGAACCAAGCGTATCAATTGATTTGTTGCGATTTAGATGGAACTTTATTAAATGAGAAGGATGAAGTTAGTGAGAAGAATAAGGAAATGATTCAACGCTGTCGTAAACAAGGCATGCAATTTGCCATCGTCAGCGGACGTCCGGTGGAGGGAATCTTACAGCTCATCAAACAATGGCAGATGGAAGAGATGGTCGATTATGTCATTGGCATGAATGGCGGTGTTGTTTATCATTGTAAAACAGCAATCAAAAAAGAATATCATCGTTTAGATGGCGCAATCATTAAAGCAATCATGGAGCATTATGCTGGCTGGAAAGTACGCTTTATCATCTTTGATGGTGCTAAGCGTTATGTCAGCTATAGTGATGAAGAAACCAAAAGACTTGCCGCATCATATTGTGAACAGGAAGTACAGACAGACATGTTTACTTTATGTGATGTCCCACGTAATAAGCTAATTGTGCAATGCTATCCACAAGATATGCCAAAGGTAGAGGCTCATGGTAAGCAGTATCACAATGCACAATGTGTTTGTTTCAAAACAGCGGCGGATCTATTTGAATTTGTAAATCCACAAGTAAATAAAAGCAGTGGTATTCAAAAGCTGTGTGAGGATATTGGAATAACGATGCAAGAGGTTCTTGCTTTTGGAGATACCAGTAATGATAATGAAATGCTGCGTGATGCCGGTTTGGGCGTATGGTTATGCAATGGCAGTGAAGATACCAAAGCCATGGCAGATGCTGTGGCAAAGGCGAATACAGAAAGTGGCGTTGGCTGTTTTTTAGAGGAACACATCTTATAAAAGCGATTATACAAAGAGAAATTCAGTTTTTGAAAAAGAGCTTTCTTTGTTTCCATACCTAATGAGGTAATAAAAGGAAATGGCTTTTAGGATAGGAAAAAACATGGTATAGTAGTACCTAGCGAGGTGTAGTATATGAAAATAGGTTTTATTTCTTTAGGCTGTAGTAAAAATTTAGTTGATAGTGAAAAGATGATGGGCATGTTGAAAAGTGGACATCATGAATTGGTTAAGGATGCGCAGGAAGCAGAAGCCATCATCATTAATACATGCGGATTTATTAATTCTGCGAAAGAAGAAGCCATCAATACGATTTTTAAGATGGCGGAATATAAAAAACAAAATTGTAAAAAGTTGATTGTGGTTGGCTGTCTGGCGCAACGTTATAAGGAAACCTTGGAGGCAGAAATTCCGGAAATTGATGCCGTCATCAGTATTCGCGAATACCCGCATCTACATGAGATTCTTCACTCTTTATTGGATGGGAAAGAACTTGTCAGCTATGGCAAAAGTGAGCGTATGGTATCAAGCAAACCATGGACAGCATATTTAAAAATTGCTGAAGGTTGCAGCAATCGCTGTACCTATTGTGCAATTCCGTTGATTCGCGGTGATAATGTAACCTTTCCCATGGAACAATTGGTCCAAGAGGCCAAAGAACTGGCACAGCGCGGTGTTAAGGAATTGGTTTTAATTGCTCAGGATACGACAAAGTATGGAGTTGATTTATATGGTAAGCGTTCTTTATTAGAACTGTTACAAAAGCTTCATGAGATTGATGGCTTTCATTGGATTCGTATCTTATATATGTATCCGGATGAAATTGATGAGGACTTAATTGAAGGTATGGCGAAGTTACCGAAAGTATTGCCATATTTTGATATTCCAATGCAGCATGCCAACAATCGTATGCTGGCAGCTATGAATCGTCGAGGCACTAAAGAGGAAGTCTTGGCATTGATTAAAAAGATTCGCAAGACGTATGCGGATCCTACTTTACGTACGACCTTTATCGTGGGCTTTCCCTCAGAAACACAGGAAGATTTTGATGAATTGATGCAGTTTGTAGAAGATGTTCATTGGGATCGCATGGGTGCTTTCACCTATTCTCCGGAAGAAGATACGCCGGCATTTGATATGGAACAAAGTGTTGCAGAAGAAGAAAAACAGCGTCGTTTAGCAATTTTGATGCAGCGCCAGGAAGAAATCTCTTTAGCCAATCAACAAAAACGTATTGGTACGGTGATGGAAGTTTTGGTAGAAGCACAGGATGGCTTGACTGGCAAATATCGTGGACGTGGAGCAAACAGTGCACCGGATGAAGTGGATGGTATGGTCATTTTTACAAGTAAACAACCATTAGCCTTGGGAAGTTTTGTCCAGGTTAAGATTACCGAGGCCCTCCCTCATGATGTGATCGGAGAAGCTTTGTGTTAAAAGGCTTTGCCCCTATTATTGCCAAACAGCCGCGGGTGATGATCTTAGGCTCCATGCCATCTGTGACTTCTTTAGACAAGCAGGAATATTATGGGTTTGCGCATAATCGCTTCTGGAAGATCTTGCATGCACAATTTGGGATGCCAATAGCTACCTATGAACAAAAGAAGGCAATCATTTTAACGCATCATATGATTTTATGGGATGTCATTGGAGAGTGTGAACGTGAAGGCAGCTTGGATTCGGCAATTCGCAATGAAAAAGTGAATCCGATTGATGAGCTGCTAGAAGCGTATCCGGAAATTTCAATCATTATCTGCAATGGTCGTAAAAGCTATGAACTGTTTCAAAAACATTTTGCGCATTTGGATAAGCAAGTAATTTATTTGCCTAGTACCAGCAATGCGAATCGCACGATCAAAGAGGATGCATTATTTGCAAAATGGATGCAGGTGTTATCTGCATATGATTTATAAAGTGCTGATGATTAGCACTTTTTTTCATGCTAGATGGAAAGCTGAAAACGTTTCTAGGATGAAAGGGTGATAGAAGAAGCAAATGATAACGACAAGATAAGTTACAAAAAGGGAATAGCTTTTTATTTTGATGTCTGCTTTTTAGGAAGAAAGTGCTATAATAATGGCTATATAAGAAGGGAGCGAGGCATATGCAGATACGCAAGTGTCAAAGTGATGAGGATATCCAACAGTTAGCAAAGCTGGCAAATGAGATATGGCATGAGTATTTTATAGATATTATTTCATTCGAACAAATAGAATATATGGTGGAGAAATTTCAAAGCTATCCGGCATTAAAAAAAGCCATAGAGGAAGAACAGTATACGTATTTTTTAGCCTTTGAGGAAACTGAATTGATTGGCTATTGTGGGGTGAAACCGGAAAAGGAACGCTTATTTTTAAGTAAACTGTATTTAAGAAAAGATAAACGTGGGCAGGGCTTGGCTTCTTATTTATTAGAGGAAGCAATCAAGTTTGCGAAAGAACAAAACAAACAAGCGATTTATCTAACTTGTAATAAATATAATCAGCATAGCTTGGATGTATATCATGGCAAGGGATTTCAGGATATTGATGCAGTGCAGACAGATATCGGTCGTGGTTTCATCATGGATGATTATATCTTGGAAAAGGTGTTGTCATAAAAAAAGGAAATAATGATCTTTTGATGTTTTATCAAAGATTATATTATTTCTTTTTTATTTTAGTAAGGTTTATTTGATAGTTACTTTTTTTGGTTCTGCTTATGGCTTTTTTACCTGAAGATGCTATGCCCTATATCATCTTCATTTTTTATGATGGTATCATGGCTGCAACCTAAACCGTTTTCTTTCAGATTCATAGAGTAAAACAAGAGGTGAAGAAAATGAAACGATTTGGGATAGATGTTTCTGAACATAATGGCATCATTGATTGGAAAGCTATAAAAAGGGCTGGAGTAGAGTTTGCCATTATACGATCAAGTTATGGACATTTTGTAGAAGATCAGCAATTTCGTCGTAATGTAAAAGAATGTGAAAGATATAAGATACCATATGGCCTTTATCATTATTCCTATGTTGCCAATCATGCACAAATGAAAGAGGAGGCAGAAGGCTTTTTACGACAGTGTCGTTCCTGTAAGCCAGCGTATCCTTGTTTTATTGATATGGAAGATGCTGATGGTTGGAAAGCCAGACATGGTGTGAGTGATGCAATGAATATCGAAACGGTATATTATACTTGTGATACCTTAGAAAAAGCAGGATATTATCCCGGTGTTTATGCAAATTTGGATTGGCTTGAGCATCGTATAAATTCGCCGCGATTAGATCGATTTGATAAATGGGTAGCACATTGGGCTAGCAAAATCACATATGATAAACCATATGGAATGTGGCAATTTAGTGATAAGGGAACAATTAATGGATATCGTGGATGGTTGGATTTTGACTATGCCTATAAGGATTATCCAAAAATTATCAAGGAAAAAGGCTTCAATGGGTTCAGTAAAGATGATGGAAATTCCTCGAAACCAGAGAAACCAAAACCATATTTACGCTATCATGTAGGGGATCATGTACATTACAGTGGTTTATGGACACAAAGCAATGGTGGCAATTGGTATCCTCTTAGCTCACTGAGGGTGAAAGAAGGCACGATAACAAAAGTGATAAAAACAGCGCAACATCCGTATCTTATCGAGCATAATATTGGCTGGGCAAATAATCAGGGAATTGAAAATGCACAAAAACCATCCATTCATTTCCATGTGGGAGAGCTTGTTCGCTTTGATGGCTTATGGACAGCCAGTGATGGAGGTATCTGGTATTCAAAAGATCAATTATTGATAAAATCAGGAAGGATAACAAAAGTAATAAAAGGCGCAAAGCATCCATTCCTTATCAATAATGGATTGGGCTGGGCATCCGCAGCTGTGCTACACCATATATAAAAAAAGACACCCCATCTGGGATGTCTACATAAACAAGTGATGATTACAGAACGTTTACGTTTGCGGCATGATCTCCACGATCATTTGTTTTAATATCGAAGCTTACTTTCGCTCCTTCTTCTAATGTACGGAAGCCATTACCCTGAATTTCTGTGTAATGTACGAAAATATCATTTCCTTCATCAGAAGTGATAAATCCAAATCCTTTGTCTGCGTTAAACCATTTTACTTTTCCTGTACTCATGTTATAGTACCTCCATTTTTCTGTATAAGAGGCGCCTCAAGGTATTAAAAAACACATATGTGAAATTGTACTTTGAGATAATTACAATTTCTGATATGTGAATATTGAAATCATAGTTATTTTGCTCGTTATTACTTCTTCAGTATAACATAATAATTTCAAATAGCAAGTGTTTTAAAAAAGAATTCGTTTGACAAGCGTGTAAATAAAGCATACACTTACTATATGAGGTAAGGAAATGACAACTAACGAAAAAAAAGTGTTTCATCCCACATTGGGCATTTGTACCATCACGGAATATGACCGTAAAAGTGATCGTATCACGATGATATCTTTAGATGGCAACCAAAGCGTCATTCCATATAAAAATATGGATAAGGCCGGTGTCAGAGAAATCATGGATATTGCTACAGCGCGATTGATTCTGGACAGAATTTTTCATCCGGCGATTCACGCGGATTATGGAAAAGAATTAAGTGAACTTTTAAAAATGCGGAATTATTCGAATATTGATATGAATGCATTGGTGGATGTTTATATTTATTTAATGAATTGGAAATATGCAGAAAGAAAATGTGGCATGAAAAATCAGGAGTGTTTGGAGCGTATTCAGGAGCGCCTTTGTGATGAACTGGCATTTGTGTTAGATGTAGGGAAGGAACAACTCATTGCTCATTTAATTGCCTGTTATGAAAATTTAGCTTAATGAATGAAAGATCGTTTTTCTTTCATTTTTTTTATTATCATATGAGCACCATAGATGATATGCTATGGCAGAGCAAGCTATCTTATTGTGGGTCCAGAAGAGCGGCATAGAAATATAAAAAACGGAAATTTTATTAAATTCCCGTTTGTTTATGTAATGGTGACCCCTCAGGGAATCGAACCCTGGACCCACTGATTAAGAGTCAGTTGCTCTGCCAGCTGAGCTAAGGAGTCATCACTTAACTTGCTCAGTTATTATACCAAATATAAAACAAATTTCAAGTGTTTTCTTTAAAAAAGTAATAAAAGTTAGCGCATTTTTATCACGTAGATATCTTATTACAGTTCATTACCATATTGCTATCATGGCTTGCTTAAACAGCTGTGTAGGAAAAAATTCATAAATGAAAAAGAATAGTGAAGATGGATAGAAATGATAAATATGTGATTATGTGGTATCCGGTAGCATTTATGGAAAGGTTTAGGAATTTATTGTATAATGGTAACAGTTATGGAAGGAAGGATATCCATGTTTTTCAGAAAAAATAAAGCAAAACCGGAAAAGAATGAAGATTTTATCGTAGCAGACACACAGGACTTACATGAGGAAATGATAGAGTCATTAATCGCGATATGTGAAGATGGAATTAGTTATGAAGATGCCTTTGTTTTATCAGATGAAGATATTTATGTATATGCTGATATTTTATCCATCCATGATAATGTGGTGCAGATTTTATTTCAGTTACATCATGACTGGTTAGAAGACACGATATTTGAAGCCATAGCAGCAAGTGGAAGTAGTGTACATGATGCCATCTTAAACGCCTGTAAACAGTATTATGATCAAGTTTTATTGTTATATAGAAAAGCCATCCGCAATGATGAGAAACAATATACTTGTGAGGGATTTACACAAGAACGTCATTTTTTTGATGTATTTGCCAGTAAACTTGGCGGTATCGGAAAAAAAGAAGGACCGGATGTAGATTATTGGGCAATGCTGAAAGAGGCAATCTGTTTGCGCTTAGGCAATAAAAAGGTGTATTGGGTAAAAGTGTTTGCTTCAAAGGACAAAGAAAATGCCACAGCTGAAGTATGGATCAATGGCAAAGAGGCTAAAGAACTTAGTCAAAAGCTTTTGGCATATGCCATAAACTGGGATACCATCAGTGCTATTCATACGGAAAAACAGAGTTTTCTGTTTGTTCAACAGGAACGCAGTTATGAAAAAAGTGATTTCACGAAGAATGAAATACAGGAATATACACGCAAAGCATTGCAGGCTTTTGAAACATGCAAAGATAAACAAGAACATGTAAAGATACGTTCTCAGCTCATAAAATGGTGTGAGGATGATTCTTTAGCATATGAGATTTTCTGCTTTCTTCCGGAATTATATTGTAAATATGCATATCCTTATGTAGAATTTGGTGAAAAACTCTTTTTAGTGAAGAAAAATGAAAAAACGCGTGAATTATATCAGAGTCAGCTACAGTCTTATGCGTATATTGAAGAGGTAGTTAAACAACATTTTGAAGAGGATGATATTGAGAATTCATGTATCCAGAATGTATTAGCTTTTAGTGCGAATGCCAAAGCGATCCAGAAAGCTATTGAACAAGGGGATTCTCCAGCGGATCTATTCGTACCTGGAATTGGCTATTTTGTCCGCGATGGTTATCAATTAAGATAGCGCCATCCATTTAAAAGATAGTTCGTATATGGTATAAGCGGATACAGTGATGGAAAGCTGAATGATGAAAAGCGTGTACATACGCAAGAATCATCTGTATAGAAGAAAACAGCGAATGCAAAGATGAAGAACAGTTTCTAAAAAAGGTTTGACATGGCAGTGAATTCATGGTATGCTTAACAAGCAGAAAAGTTAGTGGAAAGTTAGAAGCACCCCTTCTCACCTGATGTCTGAAGACGTAGGTAAATGCTACATCATATTAAGAAATACATGATGATATTAGCGGGTGCATAGTGAGTACCCGCTTTTCTTATGGCAACAAAATGGAGGTGTCTATTATAAACAAGAGAGTTATTCCTAACAATGTAAACGACGATTTAGTAAATGAAAAGATTAAGTTCAAGGAAGTCATGGTGATTGATGCTAATGGCGATAAACTTGGAGTTAAGATGCGTCGTGAAGCTTTAGAGATTGCATACAACCAGGAACTGGATTTATTGTGTGTAGCTCCAAAAGCACAGCCACCGGTTTGTAAAGTGCTGGATTATGGTAAATATCACTTCGAACAGCAGAAGAAAGCAAAAGAAGCGAAGAAGAAACAGCATGTAACCGAGGTGAAGCCAATTCGACTGTCTCCGGTCATTGACCGCCACGATTTTGAAACCAAAATGCGTCATGCACGCAAATGGATCGAGGATGGAATGAAAGTTAAAGTGGATATGCGATTCCGCGGACGCTTGATTACGAGACTCGAGGTTGGTAAAAAGATTATGAATAGCTTCACTGAAGAAATTTCTGATATCGCAGTTATTGAAAAGAAACCAATTCTGGAAGGTAATACGATGTCATGTGTTCTGGCACCGAAGAAGAAATAGTTATTTATAGGAGGTACTACTTATGCCAAAGATGAAATCACATAGAGGTTTAGCAAAACGTATTAAAACAACTGGTTCCGGTAAACTGAAAAGAAGTCACGCTTATACTTCTCACCGTTTCCACGGTAAGACACAGAAACAGAAACGTCATTTAAGAAAAGCATCTACGGTACACAACACAGATTTCAAACGTATCAAACAGATGCTGGTGAAGTAAGATAGGAGGAATATAAACATGGCTAGAGTTAAAGGTGGATATACAACACGTCAAAGAAGAAAGAAAGTATTAAAGTTAGCAAAGGGTTATTATGGAGCAAAACACTTGCTGTATAAAACTGCACACGAGCAGGTAATGCACTCTTTCAAATACGCATACAATGACCGTAAAGATTTAAAACGTGAAATGCGTAAATTATGGATCGCACGTATCAACGCTGCAGCAAGAATGAATGACATTTCTTATTCAAGATTGATGCACGGTTTGAAATTAGCTAACGTAACGATCAACCGTAAAATGCTGTCAGAAATTGCTATTCACGATGAAAAAGGATTCACAAAAATCGTTGAAACAGCAAAGGCTGCATTGGAAAAAGCTGCTGCTTAATTGAGGTATGTATAAATGAATGACACACGGCATACGCTGAATGAACTTCTGGTAGATCTCTTTAATTACATCCTGTTGATTGAAGAGAAGAATCTGCGGGATCAAGGTGTCAGCTTATCCATGACAGAGGTACATATTCTGGAAGCCATTGACAAAAGTGAATCCAAGATGATGTCCGCAATTGCCAAGCGATTGATGGTAACACAAGGAACACTCACCGTTTCAGCTTCAAAGCTTGTTAAAAAAGGATATGTGGAGCGTGTCAAGGATGAACGTGATAAACGTATCGTGCGTCTTCAATTGACTGATCGAGCAGTACATGTCCTTGAAGTTCACAATGATTTTCATGCGAAGATGATTGATAAGCTACTAAATGAGCTGGAGCTGGATAAGGAACAGGAACTGATACAGTCTTTACGAAATCTGATGGATTTCTTTAAATCTCATTACTAATATAACGTCTGTTCATACAGGCGTTTTTCTATTCTATGACACCTTTTATGAATACGAACTAGAACATATGCAGGCTTTATTAGAATTTCTTATACTTACGATATGTGAACAAGCATAGTTACTTTTGTGATTGTCCTCATAACGCGTTCTAGTGAAATCTGAAAAGAAAAAGAGAAGGTTAAGGACATTATTTCATGCGATTAGCTATTATCGTGACTATCATGTCCGCAAAAAGAAAATAAAAAAGTAAAACATCGTCATAATTCAAAACAGTTTTATGCTATACTATAAGTACAAGTTAATAAAAATTACGAGAAAGCGAGATGAGAAACAGAACAGACTGTTTTTATCATGTCGCTTTTTTAGCGTATGGGAAAGGAGAATCGCATGAAAACGATTGCTGTTATCGGTGCTGGCATTGTCGGATCTTTTTTAGCATATGATCTGACACAATATGAAGAAGTAGAGGTAATATTATTTGAAAAACATGGGGATGTTGCACAAGAAACAAGTAAGGCGAATAGTGCTATTGTTCATGCTGGATATGATCCTGTAGATGGTACTTTAAAGGCAAAATTAAATAAACGCGGAGCCAAGATGTATCAAAACATATGTAAGCAGTTAGGCTGTGGTTATCAGGCTTGTGGAGGCTATGTATTGGCAAGCAATGAAGAAGAGGTAGAAATCTTACAGGAATTGTATGCAAGAGGTAAAAAGCGCGGTATCACTGTGGAGATAAAAGAACGTGAAGAAGTAGTAAAGAATGAAAAAAACTTGAGTAAACATATTCGTAAAGCTTTGTGGGTGCCAGATACGGCTATCATCACTCCATGGGAAGTATGCGAGGCTCTTGTAGAAGAGGCTTTATGGAATGGCTTACAGCTTCATTTGCATGAAGAAGTGTTGGATATTAAAGCATGCGAAAAGGGATATGTCATAAGAAGTGATAAAGGACAATATTCTGCGGATATGCTTGTGAATGCTGCTGGCTTAGGTGCACAAAAGATCATGGAAATGGTGGAGGCAGAATCCTTATTTACGATTACACCAAAACGTGGTCAATATTATGTTCTAGCTAAGCGTAGTCAACCTTATGTATCCCATGTGTTATATCCTGCCCCATCTAAAGCGGGAAAAGGTGTTTTGGCAGTGCCTACCATACATGGTAATATTTTGTTAGGACCAACGAGTGAAGTATTAAAGAAGGTGGATAATGCCACAACAACGTCAGGCTTACAAGAAGTACAGGAAAAGGTGGAAAAAATCATTCAACATGTACCTTATCAAGAAGTTATCCATAGTTACAGCGGATGTCGGCCTACTGGTAATAACAATGATTTCTATATCGAAGAATCAAGAAGGTGCAAGGGGATTTTTCATTTAGGATGCATTGATTCACCAGGCTTAGCATCAGCACCTGCCATAAGTGAATATGTGATCGTAGAACTCATGAAACTTCCGTTGACTTTTCATAAGAAAAAACATATTGTGCATCGTCAAAAACCACTCATTATGCGAAACTTAAGTGAAACAAAACAGCAAGCCCTCATACAAAAGCATCCGGGCTATGGACATATCGTCTGTTATTGTGAGCAGATCAGTGAGCAAGAAGTGGTCGATTGTATCCATCGAAAGTGTGGTGTCCATAGCATTGCGGGGGTAAAAATGCGTGTGCGCCCAGGCATGGGGAAATGTCAGGGAGGGTATTGTGAAGTAGAAATCGCTAAACTATTGGCAAGAGAATTGCAAATACCATTGCACGAAGTGCAATATGATGAAGACAGCTATTATGAGGTGGCAAAGGAGGGGAGACGATGAAACAGGTAGATATGATCATTATCGGAGGTGGCAGTGCTGGAATGAGTGCAGCTATTGCGGCCAAAGAAGCTGGTATAGATAATATCTTGATCTTAGAGCGTAAGGAAGAACTCGGTGGAATTTTGCAGCAATGTATTCATAATGGTTTTGGCTTACAGACTTTTCATGAAGAGTTAAGTGGTCCTATGTATGCGCAACGCTTTATAGATCAAATTCATGCTTATCGAATTCCCTATCGTTTATGCAGTGATGTTGTATGGATCGATGAGAGATTACGTGTACAATATGTTAATGCAGAAGAAGGCTATGTATGGGTACAGGCGAAAACGATTCTTTTAGCTTGTGGCTGTTATGAACGTAATCGCGGAGCCATCAGTATTCCTGGAAAACGGCTGCCTGGTGTCTATACGGCAGGCAGCGCACAGCGTTTTTTAAATCTTGAAAATATTCTCGTTGGCAAGAACATCTTCATCTTGGGAAGTGGTGATATCGGACTCATCATGGCAAGACGTATGACACTGGAAGGGGCAAACGTGTTGGGGGTAGCTGAAATTATGCCATATTCCAATGGCTTAAATCGAAATATTGTACAATGCTTAAAAGATTTTGCGATTCCTTTATATTTATCACATACAATCGTTGATATTCAAGGGGATTTTCATGTGGAACGTGTAGTCATTGCCCAGGTAGATGAACATCGCAACATTCTTCCTAAGACACAGAAAAGCTTTGCGGTTGATACCTTATTATTGTCCATTGGGCTGCTTCCGGAAATGTCATTAGCAGATCATTTGGATATGGAAATGGATAGTAAGAGCAAAGGGGCAAAAGTAAACGCACATTATGAAACAAGTATTCCGCATATCTATGCTTGTGGGAATGCTTTGCATGTCCATGATATTGTGGATTTTGTCAGTATGGAGGCTCATGAAGCGGCTTTATGTGCCGTTCAAGATATCAAAGGGCAGTATCACCGACAGAAACAATTTTCTACGCAAGCTGGTTCAGGTATTTCCTATGTATTGCCGCATTCTGTTGATGCCCAGCCTTCACAAAACATCACCCTTTGTTTTCGTTCCATTAGACCTTATAAACAGGTGATGATCAACATACGAACAGGGGATCGTATTATCAAAACCATAACAAAACGCTATCTATTACCTTCTGAAATGGAACGAATTATTTTAAAACCATCAGATATTGGTATTTTAGAGGAATCATTAATTGTGGAGGTAAAAGAGTCATGAAAAAAACATTTGACTGTATTGTTTGCCCAATGAGTTGTCATTTAGAAGTGACGAAGCAAAAAGATGATATACAAGTCAGAGGAAATAGCTGTTTGAAAGGAGCAGCCTTTGCTCGTCAGGAGATGATAGAACCTATGCGCATGTTAACGACGACCATACGTATAGAACATGCTATCTATCCATTACTGCCGGTGATTACTTCAAGAAATGTTCCAAAAGCTAAATTATTTGCTATAATGGAAGCATGTAAACACGTTTGCGTAAGTGCGCCGGTGCATGTAAATGATGTGATTGTAAAAAATATTGCGGACAGCGGCGCAGACTTATTGGCATCAAGAAGCATGGAAAGAAGGATTTGATGATCATACAGAACATCTTGCCGGTGATATCCGATTGGAAGACATTTGAAGCCTTTCTAAAGGGGTCTTATACATGGTGCATCCTCATGGATTTTCATATGAACTTTATGGAGGACTTGGTAAAACAGTTGCATGAGCATAACAAAAAAGGCATCGTGCATATGGATTTGATTCATGGTATTGCCAATGATCAATATGGTACACAATATATGTGTCAGAAGGTACATGCAGATGGAATTATATCAACAAAGCCGAAAGCGATTGAAGCTGCTAAAAGCAATCAATGCATTTCGATCTTACGTATTTTCATGATTGATTCACGCTCCTTTATGCGTTCTGTACACATGGCATCAGCTTTACAGCCGGATTATATTGAAGTTTTACCAGCCTTATTACCGGGGATTGTTAAAAAGTTGCATGCCTATTGCGATATTCCAGTCATTGGCGGTGGTATGATCGAGAATCAAGAAGATATCGCCAAGTGTTTATCCGGTGGTATGCAGGCAGTATCAACTAGTCATAGAGGACTATGGGAAAGTGTGGAGAAATGAAAAGAGCATTGGTGTTAGGTGGTGGCGGAAGTAAAGGTGCCTATGAAATCGGTGTATGGAAAGCTTTAGATGAGATGCATCAGCAATTTGATCTGGTTTGTGGAACAAGCATTGGGGCAATGATTGGGGTATTGTATGTGCAGCATGATTATCCTAAGGCTTATGATCTGTGGAAAGATCTGAAGGTGGAAGATATCATGGTAAATGGTGTTAATTTGGATAAAGATATCGAATTGATCATGTCTCAGAAAGGGAAATATGCCGACTTTTTATCAAGCTATATCCATCATAAAGGTGCAGATATTACACCGTTTATTGAAACAATCACACCTTTATTTGATGCAGATGCCTTTTTCAACAGTGACATTGATTATGCCTGTATGACCGTTAATTTCACACGCCGCCAACCGCATCCATTTCTAAAGCAACAGATGGACAGAGATCGTGTCATTGATTATGTTTTAGCTAGCGCTTCATGTTTCCCGGCATTTCCAATGAAAGAGATTGATGGGGAATACTATCTTGATGGTGGCTATCATGACAATGTACCGATTGAACTGGCACGCAGCTTAGGCGCTCAACAAATCGTAGCCGTTGATTTAAAAGCTGTTGGAAAAAATCAAATTCATGAACCACAGGAAGATACTATTTACATAGAACCCTATGTACCCTTAGGAAGCTTTCTGCTATTTGATACGAAACGAATTCATCGCAATATGCAGCTAGGGTATCAAGATACTATGAAGAAATTTCATAAGCTTCTTGGTTCTATTTATACCTTTTCCTTAAACGATGAAAAAGCCATTGCGCATTTGGATGATCAGCTACAAAAAGCATTGGAACAAATTGATGATCTATTGGATCATGAAACTATGCTTAATGTGGTAGAAAAGGTTGTTCATCATCGCGTCTTGAAAGGTCTTGCGCCTTATCAATACCATACGTTTCCTTTCTTTGCCTTGTTAGAAAAAACGGCATGGATATTTGGATTAGCAGATATTGGCATTTGGCAGTTACAAGCATTTGTAATTGAAATCTTACATGTTGCTGACGCGCATATAAGCATATTTGAAAAGATGAAGGCTAGCCGCATTTCCGTGGGTGACATCATCGTAGCATTGAAAAATGAAAGTGAATTAGAAATCATTTGTTATATTTATCAGTATCTATTGGATACTCAAAATAAGCAAAGTGATCGTTTCACTGGGTTAAAAGCTATCAGTGTCGTATTTAATGACTCTTTTTTGAAGGCTTACATGCTATATGCCTTGCATATGAATTTTTTGAAGATGGAAGGGTAAGAAAAGAATGCTCATGTATAGCTGAAGATGCAAGAAATCTCTTTTTAAAAAACTTTATTAAAAAGATAAAACGTCATCCTGAAAGAATCTTGGCATTCTTGTAGGGATGCGTTTTTATTCATATGATAGTACGCATGTTATCTATGATCAAGAAAAAAACGATCTTGTTTACTTTAACGGGTATAAAGGAAGCTAATAAGTTTGCATCATCATAAGATGATCTATGCGCGACACCTTCCACTGTTTGTTGGCACAGGTATTTACACTATGATATAATGGTACTTGAAAGGTGTGTTTAACTATGAAGTATAAATTTCATGATGAAAAAGTGTTGCACAGAATAAAACCATGGGTTTATCTGTCGACCTATATATTGCTGTTGGCTTTTTTTCTTATGCATGTACAAGATGTAGTAAATGGTTTTGACTTTGTGTTATCTTTGTTTCGCTCTTTGTTATATGCTATCGTATTTGCCTATGTCTTAAATTTACCGATGAAAAAGATTGAATCTTTTATCATCCGCCATACAAAAGAAACATCGCTTTTGCGTAAAAGAAAACGCATGGTTTCCATGTTTCTGACATTTTTAATTGCTTTTTTGTTACTAATCATTATTGGCAGCATCATCTTGCCAAGCATTATCGATTCACTGATTTCACTTATGCAAAATCTTTCGTCGTTTTTTACCGATATTGTTAAAAATATAGATGAGATATTAAAATATTTTCATATTGATTATCGTATTGAAGACATTCAACAGGTGGAACAATTCATAAAAATGCCATGGGAGAAGATTGTCAGCAATGCGATAGCCTTTCTTTCGGGTAGTGCCAGTGGCATTTTATCTAGTGCCTCTAATTTCATCTCATCTTTTGCCGTTGGTTTTACGGGTTTTATGTTTTCTTTATATTTATTAAGTGGGAAAGAAAATTTTATCCGCCAATTGCGTAAGGTAACAGCTGCCTTTTGTGGATATGATGCATCTTTGATTGTCTTCCAATATGCAAGTCGTGTAAATCGTATTTTCTCAAGTTTTATTGGTGGACAGTTAACCGAGGCATGTATCTTATGGGTATTATATTATGTATGCATGCGTTTGTTTCAATTCCCATATCCGGAACTTATCTGTACCCTTATTGCCGTTTGTTCTTTAGTTCCTGTATTTGGATCCATGTTTGCGATGAGTGTTGGTGCTATCATGATGCTTTCACACGATCCTTTGCAAAGTATTTGGTTTATTGTCTTTTATCAGGTAATCAGTTATTTTGAAGACAATGTAATTTATCCACGCGTGGTTGGGAATTCTGTTGGCCTGCCAGGCTTATGGGTATTATTGAGTATTTTTGTCTTTGGTGATTTATGGGGCGTATTTGGTATGGTGATGGCTGTTCCTACAACTGCTTGCTTGTATGTATTCTTTGCTGAATTTATAAATAATCGATTAAGAAAGAAACGATTGCGTATTGAAAATGATACGTTAGTTCAAGAGGAAACACATGATGAAAAAACAATTTCATAAAGTTGTGTCAAAATTCACAATAGTATTTCTTATTATAGGAATGCTAGTAGGAGGTTGTAAAGAAAAGGAAACATCAAAAGTAGTTGTTCGTTTGCCTTCCTTTCCTGCGATAAAATCAAGTATCCAAAAAATTGCTTGTGTTGGGGATAGCATCACATATGGCTCCACTTTACAAGATAGGAAAAGCGAAAGTTATCCATCACAGTTATCAAAACGATTCGGGAACACCATCCAAGTCAAAAATTTTGGTGTTGATGGTGCAGCCGTACAGAAAACAGCAATCTTATCGTATTGGAATTGTAAGGAAATGAGCGAAAGTCTTTCTTATCAAAGCGATGTCATCTTTTTGATGCTTGGTACAAATGATTCTAAAAGTGTAAATTGGCAAAATGCTGAGGCTTTTAAAAAAGATTATATATCCTTAATTGAAACATATCAACAAGCATTGCCTAAAGCTGTTATATACCTAATGTTACCTTCGACAATGTATTCAATCCGTGAAGATGGTACATTAATTCACCAATTTTCACAAAGTAACATGAAGGAAATACAATCCGTTATTAAATCCATCGCAAAAGAAAAACAGCTGCCGCTTATTGATATTCATAGTGTCACAGCTGACCATGAAGAGTATTATCGTTATGATGGTATACATCCAAATGCAGATGGAGCAGCCTTCATCGCACAAACAGTCTATGACAGACTTGTGATAGATCAGCTAGAAGCCTTCTTACGTACCTTTGTAAATTGGGAGATCAAAGCGATGAAAATACTTATTGAAGCAAAATAAGAGTGCCGAGGAGGAATGAGAATGCCGTGGTGCAAGAAAGAAGATACAACAAATGCCATCATAACAGCAAAGCGTAATATGCAAAGTTCTCACCATGATGTAAAGATGATACAAAAGTTGCCAGAAATTGCTATTCTGTTCTTCATAGGGAAAGCTATACCTTATGTTTTGCGCACCTATGGATGTGATGAGCTATCCGCCAAATTTCCACGCTTTTTAAATCCATGCCCAATATATCGTTTTAAGAACATGGAAGTATGTTTTTTGGATGGAGGCAGAGGAGCACCACAGGCTGCAGATACTTTGGAAACGTTAGCGGAACTAGGAGTAAAAACGATTATATCTGTAGGCATGATAGGAGCCTTTCATCCTGCTTTCCATGTTGGTGATATACTTATCCCTTCCCATGCGTTAGCTGAAGAAGGAACTTCTCATCATTACTATGAAGATCTCATCTTTGCGTATCCTGCGCATCCTTTATGGGAAGAGCTAAAAAATCTATTGCCACAAGCGAAAAGTGAGCCAATTGTGAGCTGTGATGCTATTTATCGTCAAACCCTGCGAAAAGAAGAGCAATGGCGTAGGCAAGGCTGTGTCGGTGTTGATATGGAGACCTCTGCCATTATGAGCATTGGAAATTACCGGCATTTGCAGACAGCAGCAATTCTTATGGTTTCTGATGTTCATTCACATGAAACAGAGCATTGCGCTTGGGAATGGAAGGTGACAGATGCAATGCGAGAGGCTTTTACACGTACTTGTATTTCTTGTGTACAACGCTTATCCAGTGATAAAGAAATAACGAAATGAAGGATGGAAAACATCTCTTCTGATAGACATAAAAAACAGAAGGCAAATTCGCTTGATGAGCTGCCTTCTGCTTTTTTGTTATTATTTGAATAATTCTTCCTGATGGGATGCAAAAACATATTCATCAATCGTATTTTTGATACGGTCTTTGATCAATGCTTCCGGATCATTTTCTAAAACACCTTCACGTACTTTTGTATACTGAATTGGCATAAACTGTGATAAAGCGGCGAGAGAGATACCTTCTTTACGCAGATTAGCAATCAATTTATCTTTCGCTGCTGCAACCTTAGGATTTGGCATATAATAACGGCTGCGATCAGAGAAACTGAATTTACGTTTGAACCATAATGCGTTATCATCACCATGATAATGTTTGCACCAGTTCTTAGGTTCTTCTAACATAGCTTCTTCCAAAACATCAATAAAATGCGATTTTTCATCATCTCTGCCATGGAACTGCATATCTTCCATATATGCTAATGCAAACAATGCTTCACGCATGCCATAGGTCATTCCTGGACCTACCTTCAAGATGCCAACACCATCTTCTACAAGTTCGCGTAGTTTGTATTTTGTCTGATAATCGGTAGAATGTCCTTCAAATACCAGATTAGGGAAATCTTTAATGCTTGCCATTAAATCTTTTGCTTTCTCGCGATCATATTCCGTACATCCGGCATCTTTTTCTTCTACACCTGGTTGAACAACCACGGCGATGACATCCTTCCAGATATCGTCCAATCCTTCTTTTTTGAATGCTGCTTCAAATGCTGCAACCGTTGCCTTGAAATCTTCAACTCGTGTTACCTGCATGCCGGCATCTGCTTCCTGAGCACCGCCAGGAATAGGTACTTCACTACCTACGATATAGACAGGACGAACAGCATCAGGATTGGTTTTTAAAACTTCCTGGTAAGTATCTTCACATACACGTGCAAGTTCAGCACCGCGGCGAGCGATGGTTTCATCACTTAAGCGAACATTTGGATCATCGTCTGCTACCTTCATGCTGGTATCGATATGAATCTTAGTGAATCCGGCAGCGACATAGCAACGAACCAATTCACGAGCCATTGCCATGGCTTCTTTTTCTGGTTTAGAAGCAAAGGTCAATGGTCCTAAATGATCTCCGCCCAAGAATACACGATCTTTTGCCAAGCCTACTTTATCAGCTTTCTCCATAACGAAGTTCATGAAGTCAATAGGCTTCATTCCTGTATAACCACCATTTTGATCTACTTGATTTGCGGTAGCTTCAATCAGCACACAGGAATCATCACGTTTTGCAGCCTCTAAAGCAGCTTCAATGACATAATCATTCGCACTGCAGCAAGAATAAATTCCTACCGGCTGACCATTTTTCTGTTTTACTACAATTTGTTTTAATGGATTTGCGTTTGGCATTATAAAACCCTCCTTATCTAATTCAAATTATAACACGAATAAAAAGAAAGTAAACGGATACATATCGGCTTGCTAGTTTGTATAAAAGTTTTATTCAAAAATGCAAATTTCATGAATACAATGAAGTAGATGCATCTTGCAAAGCCTGTTATGTCAGATATTGTCGAGAAATCACTAGTTTTGTAAAGACTATGAAAAGGCATTGTATTCAATAGAATTCCTTGCTATACTATGGGCTAATGCAAGAATGTGATTCATTTGTGATTTGAGGTGTTTTGTGTGAATAAAAAAGAACTGGCAATCTTACAAAATATACAGCATTTGATACAGCAGTTGGATTGTGGAGCAGATGATGAGGAACAAAAACCAAACGTAAGCAGTTTCGCCAATCGAATGCTTGCTTTAAGTAAGATTACATGCTGGCGATATGAACCTATGAGTAATATGTTATTTTTTACAGATGAGAAAGGGTCTAAAAAGCATCCAAGTGGATGCTCTCTTACCCTTTTCCTTAAGGAGTTGAATAGAAAAGACCGTCAAAATATGCTAGATGCCTTTCATCGATTGTTAACAGAAAGTTGTGAGGAAATAACCTTTACTTTTGCTAAGCCTTTTAAAAATGGTCAGCATTGGTATGAAGTACATGCCTGTCGTTATGAAAAATGTATCATAGGGACGATGTGTTTATTACGTCATGAAGATGAACAAGCTCAAAAAGCGTTGCAGGATAAACAAAAATTCGAACTGTTAATGAGCATTGCCAATGTTTTTGTATGGGAGTATGACGTAGGAAAAAAGGTGTTTTCTGCGAATGAGTCACTTTGCCAAAAACTTGGTGTTCCGCATAAAACCTTTCCAATCAAAGAGTTAAAAAAGGTCTTAAAAATTGAACGTCTAGACGACTTTTTAAAAAATATACATGAAAAACCACAGCAGGATCACAGCGTCATTCATATCACCAATCCTTATGGGGATATGCAGTTTATCTTTGAGACCAGTTTTAATTCTATTATTGATAATGAGGGAAAATGTATTCTGGTTTTGGGAACCTTGCATGATATAACAGAACAGGAAATCTTAAAAGATAAGGCTAGTCGTGATGATCTGACAGGGTGTTTTAATCGGGGAAGTGCCGATGTAACACTTTTAAATACCTTTAAACGTTTTAAAGAAACGAAGGAACAATATATGATCATCTTTTTCGATATTGATAAGTTTAAAGAATATAATGATACCTTTGGACATGATGCCGGTGATTATGTCTTAAAACGTTTTAGTTTGTTGATTATGCAGGAAATTAGAAGCAGTGATCGATTGTTCCGATGGGGTGGAGATGAATTTTTATTACTATGCAGTGGCATTGCAAAAGAAAATATGTATACGTATATTGATCGCTTGCGCAGAGTGATTGCCTGTGCACAGTTCACATATAGTGGTAAGAAGTTTCGCGTTACCACAAGTATTGGCGCAGCGTATTATTATGCCAATGATACGACTTATCAAGATGCGATGAAGCGGGCAGATCGCAGTGTGTATAAATCGAAGCTAGCAGGACGTAATAATGCCTGTATGCTGTTGAAATAGTAGTATAGTATGTTTAGTTGGATATGCTTTTTTAAAGCAGGTCTTTCATGTCCAAGGGCATTTCACAGGTTACTTGTATATTCTTATTTGTGAATGGATGCTGTAAGGTCAACAATGAGGCATGAAGAGCTAGACGATGAATTTTATCAGATGGTGTACCATATAAAGAATCGCTCAACAAAGGGTGTTTTAAGGCAGCCAAATGTACACGTATCTGATGGGTGCGACCAGTAAACAAACGTGCATGTATCCAGGAATAAGCTCCATAATTTTTTTGTAAAGTAATCGTTGTTTTGGCATGTTTTCCTGTTGCGGATACGCGCATTTTCCGCGCATCATGACGATCTCTGGCAATGGGATAGGTGATCGTTTGTTTTTTCTGATGGATGCTGCCTTCCACAATAGCTTCATATTCACGTTGTATCTGTTTTTCTTTCATCATATGATCCAATAATGGTTGAAAGAAAGGTATTTTACAAAACAGAACGATTCCACTTGTCTCTTTATCTAAGCGATGTAAGGGACGAACGGGTGCAGTGATTCCTTGCATCAAATAATACCCTTGTACACGATTGCATAAGGTATGTGATGTATCTACACCATCGCTATGTACCAAAAGATGACTTGGCTTATTTACAGCTAATAATAATTCATCTTCATAACAAATCGAAAGCTCTGTAAAGTCTGGCGGTATCGAGGACAAAGTTTCATCAGATAAGTGAATCTGTACTTCATCATTTTTGGTAATCGATTGATTTTGTTTGCATAAGTAGCCATTGAGATATAATTGCTTGTTTTGATATAAGAGATAACGCGCTTTTTTTGACTGATGCAGATCTTGTAATAGTGTATCTATATCACTATCCTGTTCGCTTTGGATTTGTATACTATGATACTTCATTGTGATCTTCATTTAGATTACTCCTATCTTTTTGAAAGTAGCGTATCATGAATTAGGAAAAATGAAAAGAGTAAATACTTTATTTAAACGATTGTCCTTAAAGAAACAAACACCATCTTCAGCATTCAAAAAATTTTTAGTGCATATCATTTTTCATTTTAAAAGGACGATGGTATACTGACAACGTATTAAGGAAATACTGACAACGTAAGATTATAAACAACGATAAAACAGGAGGAAATGAAAATGAAATTATTAAAATGTGCAGTATGCGGCAATATTGTCGAAGTAGTAGAAGATAAAGGCGTTCCAATCATGTGCTGTGGTCAGCAGATGCAAGAATTAAAAGCCAATACAACAGATGGAGCTTTAGAGAAACATGTGCCTGTAGCTGAAATTGTTGATGGTAATTTACATGTGAAAGTCGGCTCTATGGAACATCCTATGTTAGCTGAACACTTCATTACAATGATCTTAGTAGAATTTGGTGATAACTTGTATCGAGTAAACTTAAAGCCAGGTGAAAAACCAGAAGCCGTTTTTGCTTTAGGTGATTATAAAGGCAAAATCCATGTTTACGAATATTGTAATCTGCATGGCTTATGGAAAACAGACCTTGAGGCATAATTAACGAAAAAGGAAGATAGGAAAGAAATTGACTATGAGACATAGTCTTTTTCTTTATGCTCTTGCATTCACTTTCTCACCTGCGATACAATACACTTGTATTGACAGGAGGAATATGAATATGGGCTATAAGCTGGAAATCTGCTGTGGCAGTTATGAAGATGTATGTGCGGCTCAACGCGGTGGTGCCGATCGTGCTGAATTAAATTCGGCTTTACATATGGGAGGATTAACCCCTTCACTGGCATCTTTAATCATGGCTAAACGTGATTGCCAAATCCCAATCATTGCCATGGTAAGAGGACGTGGAGCAGGTTTTTGTTATAATGAAACAGAGAAAAAAGTTATGTTAGAAGATGCAGCCCTTTTATTGGAACATGGGGCGGATGGCTTGGCTTTTGGTTATTTAAAGGAAGATGCAACTATCGATGAAGAAGCTGTTCGTATCATGTGTGATTTGATCCATTCTTATGGCAAATGTGCGGTTTTTCATCGAGCCTTTGATTGTGTGAAAGATATGGATGGGGCTATGGAGAAATTGATATCTTTAGGGGTGGATCGCGTATTGACTAGTGGAGGACAGCCGAATGTAGAAAAAGGAAGTGAGATGCTGGCCCATCTACAAAAAACCTATGGTTCTCAGATGGAAATCTTGGCAGGCTGCGGAGTTAATGAAATGAATGCCAAAGATCTGATTGAGATAACGAAGGTTCAGCAGCTGCACTCTTCTTGCAAGGTATGGAAAAATGATCCTACAACTATCGGCAAGCAGGTGAGCTATGCCTATGCTGCAGCACCTCATGAAATGGCTTATGATGTGGTTAGTGAAGAACGTGTACGCGCTTTGCGAAAAGCCATGATGTAAAGGCATACATAAATTTCTTATAAAATAGTCAAAGCTATAGAAGTGATGAGATGTTGAGGTGTATAATAAGAAAAAAGGAGAAGGATAAACATGGAAAATTTTACGTATACAATACCTACGACCATTTATTTTGGTAAAGGACAGGTGAAACAAATCGGTGATATTGTTTCACAGTATGGAAAGCGTGTATTGCTGGTATATGGTGGCGGCAGTATTAAGCGCAATGGTATTTATGATGATGTTACAGCTATTTTTAAAGAAAACGGAATTACGTATTTTGAATTAGCAGGAGTAGAACCTAATCCACGTATTACAACCGTACGTAAGGGTGTAGAAATATGCCGTAAGGAAAATATTGAAGTCGTATTGCCAATCGGTGGAGGTTCTACGATTGATTGTGCAAAGGTCATTGCTGCAGCAACAAGCTATAGCGGTGATGCTTGGGATATTGTTTTAGATCCAAGCAAAGTTGTCAGTGTCTTACCAATTGTTAGCATTCTAACATTAGCTGCTACCGGCTCTGAGATGGATACCTTTGCCGTCATTAGCGATATGGACAGCAATGATAAGATTGGTACTTCTCATGAAGATATGCGTCCGAAAGCATCTATTCTAGATCCAACCTATACCTTTAGTGTTCCGGCTTATCAAACAGCTGCCGGAACAGCTGATATCATGTCACATATCATGGAATGCTATTTCTCAAATGTGCAAGGATATATGCAGGATCGTATGGCGGAAGGTTTGTTAAAGACCTGTATTGAATTTGGTGTGAAAGCAATTGCTAAACCTGATGATTATGAAGCCAGAGCGAACTTGATGTGGGCAAGCAGTTGGGCAATTAACAATTTCATCAAGCTGGGCAAGGCTGTTGAATGGAGTGTACATCCTATGGAACATCAGCTAAGTGCTTACTACGATATTACGCATGGCGTAGGGTTAGCTATTTTGACACCACATTGGATGGAACATGTATTGAATGATAATACTGTAGAAAAGTTTAAAGAATTCGGTGTCAACGTTTGGGACCTGTCAAAGGATGAAGATGCTTATACGATTGCTCATCAGGCAATTCAAAAAACCAGAGAATATTTTGTAGCCATGGGCATTCCTACAACATTGCGCGAAGTTGGCATTGTGGATGATCGCTACTTTGATGTAATGGCAGAGAAAGCATGTGCTGGTTTAGAAGCTGCTTTTGTACCATTAACCAAAGAGGATGTTAAAGCTATTTATCAAAAAGCACTTTAAAAAAGAAACAGTAAAATGGCAAGCATAAAAAAGGTCAGAACTTCTGACCTTTTTGCGACTTTTGATAGTTTATTTCTCTGTACGATAATAATGAACCAGAGCCTGTGTACCATTGTTTCCTTCGGTTTTTGCTAATTCTTCATACATCTCACATACTGTATTCAGCATTGGTAAATTAACTTTGCCAGCCATTTCTTCTTGAACGATATGCATGTCTTTAATGAAATGATGGATATAAAAACCAGGAGCAAAATCCTTTCGCAAGACACGTGGTGCGGTATTGGCCATTTGCCAACTTCCAGCAGCGCCACCCTTGATTGCTTCTAACATGGTTTCTACATTCAAATGATTTTGTTCAGCATAAACAATAGCTTCACTCATGGCTGCGACTGCACCAGCAACAGCGATTTGATTGCAGGCTTTTGTATGCTGACCACTACCAGCCTCTCCCATATAATGCAAACTATTGCCAAGTAGGGATAAAACTGGCGTAACTGTTTCAAATATTTTTTTATCTCCACCAACCATGATAGATAAAGTGGCAGCTTTTGCTCCACTATCTCCACCGGAAACAGGAGCATCCAAGATATCTAAACCATGGTTCTTAGCTTCTTTGTAGAGCTGTTGTGCAAGCTTTGGAGAACTGGTTGTAAAATCAATCAAGATAGTACCAGCTTGTACTGCCGAAAAGATTTTTTGATAAACCTCCACAACATCTTTTGGATAGCCAACCATGGTACACACAAGCTCTGCATCGCTCACACATTCTTCAATGCTGTCACAAACCTTTACACCATCCTTGGCTAGATCCAATGCTTTCGCTTTGGTACGATTGTATGCAGAAACACTATGTCCGCCATGCACAAGGTGCAGCAGCATGCTTTTTCCCATGACTCCGGTACCAATCCAAGCAATTTTCATATAATCACCTTCCTTGCTTCTTATTATAACGTATCAACTTTTGAAAGCAAAGATGCGAATACTTGCACATCATAAAAACAACATCTGCAGCATATAAAAGGACAAGCAGGAAAAAAGGGCTTGTAGCAAACGGAACAATAAAAACTTGCCATAGGATAGAGGAACATGCTCAACCATAGAGAATATCTGCATATGGACGCAGAAACCGCCAAAGGACAACAGCACACAGAGCAGCAGTTGGATTAGTATGGGAGCATAAGGAAGACTTTGGAGTAAGACAGCTCCACTGGAAAATTCAGCACTGATACGCAAAGGCAGTGCAACAGCTTCGGGTAAAAAGGAGAGTAACACCCCGCTGATGCTTAGAAATAACATGAGGTAGCCACCAATCATATATAAGGACAGACCGCTTTCTTTGACAGCTATAGACAACTGTTTCATCATGGGCTGTGCAGCACTAGGGGAAAAGGCTGCCTGAACACTTTGCTTACGGGTAAAAAACAATAAAAAAAGGCCAGCGAATAACTGTGCTGCATAAAGTAAAATACCGATCTTTACCGAATGATAAAATACTACACCACAAGTCATAATGACAAAACCAGGAGTTGCGAAACAGCAGGTATATAACAAACGCTGTGCCTGTGGTAAGGATAACGTATGCTCGTGATATGCTTCATCAATTAACAGTGAGCCGGTGGGAAAACCTAACAGCATTGTACAAAGAACCAGCTGTACACCGGCTTTGTTCATGTTCAGCAAAGTCGGAAGAAAAGGCAGTGGAACTAAAGCAAAGGCATGTGTGTGATATAAAAATTTCACCAGTACCATTGTAACAAACATCGAGGGAACCAGCTTTTCAAACCAGATCGTCAATCCTTGTTGTGCATATTGCAGGGTCAAGGAGCCAAAGCAAAGTGTGATAAGGAAACTAAATAAGAGGAAAGGAAGCAGGAGTTTCTTCATGTACATCACCTATTCTATCGTATGATGTTCATAAAAAAAACATGAGGGAAACAATGTTAGATACAAATCGCAATCGCCACATGCTCTTTTGCAGGAAACCTTTAGGAAATAAGAAGGGGACTTTGCGTTTTTCATAAAATATGGTAAACTATAGACTCAGAAAACAAAAAGGGTGATATTATGATAGCATTATTAGCAAAAAAAATGATACCAGATCATGAGAATATTGAAAATGAAAAGGTTCGTCGTGCCTATGGAAATCTAACCAGCACGGTAGGCATTGCCAACAATATTCTTTTATTTGTCTTTAAGTTTATCGCCGGTACTTTAGCGCATAGTGTTTCTATCACGGCAGATGCAATCAATAACCTGTCGGATGCCGGAAGCTCTGTGATTTCTTTGATTAGTTTTAAGTTATCCAGCAAACCGGCTGATGAGAAACATCCTTTTGGGCATGCACGCTATGAATGTATTGCCAGCATGGTGGTGGCCTGTCTGATTTTATTACTAGGCTTTGAATTAATTAAAACAAGTTTAGATAAGATCTTTCATCCGGAAGCAGTTGCCTTTTCTTGGCTGTCTTTAGTTATCTTGGTATTTTCCATTTCCGTGAAACTGTGGATGTATTCCTATAATAAAAAATATGGCAGATTGCTGCAGTCTAGCATCATGGAAGCTACAGCGGCTGACAGTATCAGTGATGTTATGGCAACCGGAGCAGTTTTATTATCTTCTATTATTTCTCCTTTGATTCATTTTAATCTAGATGGTTATATGGGCGTAATCGTTGCCTTTTTCATTCTATTTGCCGGAACCGGTATTATTAAACAGGCTCTTGATGAATTGTTAGGCCAGGCCCCTAGTGAAGATCTGGTAGAAAAGATTCAGCAAAAGATTATGAGTTATGAGGGCGTATTAGGTATGCATGATTTGATGATCCATGACTATGGCTCACATAACACTTTTGCCAGTGCTCATGTAGAGGTGGATTGTAAAGTAGATGTCTTAAAGTCCCATGATATGATTGATAACATCGAGCGTGATTTTAAAGACAATATGGGATTGGAAATGGTATTGCATATGGATCCCATCAATATTGATGATCCTTTAACGAATGAATTGCGTGATTACATTCGTACATCCGTAAAGGAGATTCATGAAGATCTAACCATCCATGATTTCCGCATCGTACCTGGAGAAACCCACACCAATTTAATTTTTGATGTTGTTGTACCTTTCCATGTGAAGATGAGCAACCAGACCATCTTGGATATGTTATCGGAAAAAGTAAGCGCGAAAGGGCATACCTATTATTTGGTTGTGACCTTTGATCGTGCCTATACCAGTCAATCGAAAACAGAGGCTGCCCAAGAATAGTTGTCAGAAAGTGGTACAGCTAGAAAGCAATCGTTAGAAAATATCCATTCATAAAAAAACCAGTCGAAACTTTCAGTGAAAGTAAAGGCTGGTTTTGTTTCTTTCAATTTAACGTTTCATCATAATAAAGCTAAGATGTCTGCCACAGTCATGATCTCTGCGATAGCTGAACAGCGCTTCATTTGGCTGAAAGGTATCGTTTTTATTTACCGTTATTTGTTCTTCGGGAACACCTAGCTGTAACAGCATGGCTTTATTTAATCCTTTGTTGTTTACCAACGCCTTGCCATTTTGCAAATAGGTGATATAAGCGGATGTATCAAAGCTCATCTGCTGCACTTTTTCAATGACATCTTGACCTACCTCAAAGCTATGATAGTTAATGGCAGGACCGATGTAGGCATGCAGATGGGCAGGCTGTACCCCTTCCTGTGCGAGCAAATAGGCAACACTTTTTCGTGTGATTTCTTTTACGGTACCTTGCCATCCACTATGAATCGCCGCAATTAGGTGGGTGAATGGATCATACAACAGCACCGGTACACAGTCGGCATGAAAAACACCAAGGGCAATATGACTTTCTTTTGTATATAAAGCATCACAATCCGCAATACCATCCACATAAAGCAAGCTGCCCTTTCCTGCATCTGCCTTTGTTACTTCATGCATATGGTCACTGTGGGTCTGCTGCGCAAATACCCATTGGTTTAGAGAAATACCAAGATCCTCGCTTAATCTTTGGCGATTCGCAATTACGTCAGTTAGGTTTCCTCCCACATGTAAAGCCATATTGTTATCTTCTTTTGCTTGTGCATCTCGCAGCGTTGTTCCAGCTACGATATCTTCATCATCTTTCCATATTATTTTATTCATAATAACCTTCTCTTTCTTCTCTATTAGTATACGATTTTGATAAGAAAACTTTCTTATTTTCATAATAGAATTACATACAGCGAAAGTATAGCATGCTTTTTTTAAAATGCAAACGCCTTTGCCTCTAAGAAAGGAGGCATATGGCAAAGGATTTTTAGGAAATTAGCACTAAAGTGTTGACAGTGCTAACAAAAAGGAATATACTGTTAGCAGACATAGAGGTGGAGTGCTAGAAAGGAGTGAAAGACATGCTAACAAATCGCCAGATATCCATATTTAAAGCAATTGTTGATGAGTTCACCAGAACAGCAGAACCAGTTGGCTCTAAGCGATTGATGGATTTGTTAGAGTTCACTTGTTCCAGTGCTACCATACGAAATGAAATGGCTGCATTAGAGGATGTCGGCTTGCTGGAAAAAACACATACCTCCAGCGGACGCATTCCAAGCAGTAAAGGGTATCGCTTCTATGTTGAACATCTGATGGAGAAGCAACTTGATGAAGGAGTTAAGAATTCTCTTCAGGAAGTATTCAAGGAACGCCATTACTCAATGGATGAAATCGTCAAGAAAAGCTGTGACATCCTATCGCAGATGACATCATTAACATCTGTCGTGTTAGGACCGGAAAGCAAGTATCAAACCTTGCAGCACATTCAGCTATTTCCGTTGACAGAACGCAGTGCAGTCGCCGTCTTTATTACAGACCATGGGCATACGGAAAATAAAACGTTCCATTTTAACACCGAGGTCAGTATAGACGATATCAAGACCTGCTGCAATTTGTTGAATGATAAGCTGAGCGGCACACCGATCAATGAGGTCGTGGAGCGCATGCAGGAAATTGAGCCTTTATTAGCTAGTCATGTCGCACGACATGAAGTCTTGTTTGAAGCCTTCGTCAGTGCTTTCATGAAATTCGCTACGGAGCATGTGTATTGCAGCGGTAAAACCAATATGTTATACCAGCCGGAATTCGCAGATATCGAAAAGCTCAAGGAATTGATGAAGATGTTGGAAGACAGCTCTTTATTCCGTCAGATTGCCAATCACGAAGGCAACATGGCAATTGAAATCGGCGGTGAAAACGAATTGATCCATATGAATGATGTTGCTGTTGTCAGCAGTAAGTTCAAAGTTAATGACAATGAAGAAGGTGAGCTGATGATCGTTGGTCCAACCCGCATGCAGTATAGCCGTGTCGTTGCTTTGATGGAGTATATGAGCAAGGTTCTTGAAGATTTGTATCGACAGGAAGAAGTATAGGAGGTCATCATGCAGGAAGAAAAAGAATTGCAACAAGAAACAACATGTGACTGTGAAAAAGAAGCGTGTAAAACCGAAGAAGTAAAAGAAGCTGGCAAAGACGAAAAGGCAGCGGATAAAGAAGTAAACAAAGATGCGAAGGCAGATGATAAAGAAGCAAAAAAAGATGCCAAAGCTGAAGAAAAAGAAGAAAAGAAAAGCGCGAAGTTCTCAAAACGCAAGCGCATTGAAGAATTAGAAGAAGAAGTCGCTAAATTAAAGGAAGAAGTCGCTGCCAGCAAAAATGCGTATTTCAAGGCATATGCAGATGCAGAAAACTTAAAGAAGCGTTTGCAGAGTGAGGCAGACAACGTACGAAAATATCGTATCCAGGGATTCGCTACTGAAGTATTACCGGTATTGGATAATCTGGAAAGAGCACTTGATGTAAAGGTTGAAGATCCTAACATCAAAAATTATGTGAAAGGATTTGAGATGATTTATCAGCAGCTGGTACACATTTTGGAAAATGAAGGTGTCAAAGTAATTGAAGCACAGGATAAACCATTTGATCCAAATTATCACCAGGCACTGATGCAGGAGGCCAAAGAAGGCGTAGAATCCGGTATGGTCATTGAAGTTCTGCAGAAGGGTTACATGTTAAAAGATCGCGTATTACGTGCAGCACTCGTAAAAGTGAGTGAATAAATTAAGGAGGAAATTCATATGAGCAAAATTATTGGTATTGACTTAGGTACAACAAACAGCTGTGTCGCTGTGATGGATGGCGGAGAATGTAAGGTTATTACAAATCCGGAAGGAAATCGTACAACACCATCTGTTGTCGCATACAAAAACGGTGAAAGAATTGTCGGTGATGCCGCAAAACGTCAGGTAGTCACAAACAAAAATACTGTTTCATCTGTAAAACGTTTAATGGGTACAAATGAAAAAGTAGAATTGGAAGGAAAACAGTATACACCTCAGGAAATCAGTGCGATGATCCTGCAGTATTTGAAAGGTTATGCAGAAGATTATTTAGGAGAAAAAGTAGAAAAAGCGGTGATTACAGTGCCTGCTTACTTCAACGATGCACAGCGTCAGGCTACAAAAGATGCTGGTAAGATTGCTGGTTTGGAAGTAGAACGTATTATCAACGAACCTACAGCTGCAGCTTTAGCTTATGGTATTGATAAGACAGAAAAAGAACAGAAAGTTTTGGTATATGACTTAGGTGGTGGAACATTTGATGTTTCTATCCTGGAATTAGCAGATGGTACTTTTGAAGTATTATCAACAAACGGTGATACGAAATTAGGTGGCGACGACTTCGATAACGTTGTTGTTGATTGGATGGTTGATACCTTCAAGAAAGAAAACGGTGTTGATTTACGTAAAGATACAATGGCAATGCAGCGTTTAAAAGAAGCCGGTGAAAAAGCGAAGAAAGATTTATCCGGTATGGTACAGACACAGATTTCTTTACCATTCATCTCTGCTGGTGCTGATGGACCATTGCACTTCGAAGCTACTTTAACACGTGCAAAATTTGATGAAATGACAAAACACTTGGTAGATCGTACAATGGAACCTGTTCGCAACGCACTGCGTGATGCTGGCTTAACAAAGAACGATATCCATCAGGTATTGTTAGTAGGTGGATCTACACGTATTCCAGCTGTTCAGGAAGCAGTTAAGAATGCTTTAGGCAAAGAGCCTAACCGTTCAGTAAACCCTGATGAAGTAGTTGCTATGGGTGCTGCTATTCAAGGTGGTGTTATCCAGGGTGATGTAAAAGATGTATTGTTGCTGGATGTTACACCATTGAGCTTAGGTATTGAAACTATGGGTGGTGTCATGACAGTATTGATTCCACGTAATACAACTATCCCTACAAGCAAATCACAGGTATTCTCTACAGCAGCTGATAATCAGCCAGCCGTTGATATCCGCGTATTGCAGGGTGAACGTCCAATGGCAAATGATAACAAGGAATTAGGTATGTTTAAACTGGATGGTATTGCTCCAGCACGTCGTGGTGTTCCACAGATTGAAGTAACTTTCGATATTGACGTAAATGGTATCGTTCATGTATCTGCGAAGGATAAGGGTACTGGTAAAGAACAGTCTATTACGATTCAGAATACTAGCGGTTTAAGTGATGAAGAAATCGATCGTATGGTACGTGAAGCAGAAGAACACAAAGCAGAAGATGAAAAACGTAAAGAAGAAATTGATTTACGTAACCGTGCAGAAGGCTTTATCGCACAGATTGATGGTATGTTAGCTGACAGTGGTGATAAGATTGACGCTAAACAGAAAGAAGAAACACAGAAATTGCGTGATGATTTACAGAAATCACTGGATGAAAATGATATGGCAGCTGTGAAAGAAAAACTGGATGCTTTGGAAAAAGCAGCACAGGCAGCTAGTGCACAGATGTATCAGCAGCAGGCAGGAAATCCTAATGATGCTGGTAATGCACAGGGTGCAAACGATGACAATGTCGTAGATGCTGAATTTGAAGAAAAGAAATAAAATGTTTGACGACTACAAATCCTAGTGCTTGCGCTAGGTTTTGTATGTTGTTAGAAAGAGGATTTAGGATAGCGAGTTTGTTGTCATAAAGAGAATGATGCGTCATAAATAAAATAAAGAATGGTATTTGTGGCAAAGTATGATAAAATAAAACCCGGTATGAAGAAATGTGACATGAATATTTAATGGAACATTTTATCATTTATTTATAACAAGCAATTCAGGAAGGTGATGAGCATGGCAGAAAAACGAGATTATTACGAAGTCCTTGGATTAAGCAAGGGTGCAAGCGAGGATGAAATAAAAAAGGCATATCGTAAGATGGCCAAAAAATATCACCCGGATATAAATAAAGAACCGGGTGCAGAAGAAAAATTTAAAGAAATAAATGAAGCTTATGAAGTATTGAGCGATCCACAGAAAAAGGCAACCTACGATCAGTTTGGTTTTGCCGGTATGGATGGTGCACAGGGCTTTGGCGGTGGCGCCGGATTCGGTGGATTTGAAGATCTGAGCGATATCTTTGGTTCTTTCTTTGGTGGAGGTTTTGGCGGTGGAAGTCGCCGTGCCAGCAATGGACCACGTAAGGGAAATGATCGTTTCATGCAAATGCGCATTGATTTCATGGATGCTATCTTTGGTAAAACCGAAACGATTACAATTGATGTGGATGAACAATGTGATGAATGCATGGGCAGCGGTGCACGCAGTAAATCTGATGTGAAATCTTGTAGCCGTTGTGGTGGTACAGGTACTGTAACTCAGCAGCAGCGTACACCATTTGGTGTTTTCCAATCACAAACGGTTTGTCCGGATTGTAATGGTACAGGGAAAACGATTGCCCACAAATGTCCAAAATGTCATGGAAAAGGCTATGAGCATAAACGTGTAAAGCTGGATATTAAGATTCCGGCAGGTATTCAATCTGGTCAGCAGGTTCGTGTGCCAAACAAAGGTGAACGTGGTGTAAATGGCGGTCCTAATGGTGATTTATATATCGAAATCTTAGTTACTCGTCATAATCAGTTTGTCCGTGATGGCAATGATATAAGAATCAGTGTACCAATCAGTGCGATTGATGCGACGTTAGGTTGTAAGATTGATGTTCCAACAGTGTATGGTGATGTAGAATTAACCATACCGGCAGGTACACAATATGGACAACAGTTCCGCTTGAAAGGTAAGGGTGTAAAATCACCTAGAGGTTCGCAAGGTGATCAGTATGTGGAAATCACAGTTGAAATACCTAAAAAGCTTTCTCGTGAAGAGAAGGAATTATATGAGAAGATACGTAATCGTAAAGATCATGAAAGTCCATTTGAAAAATTCAAGAATGCGTTTAAATAGTAAGAAGAAAGATACAACAAATTACTTGTTGTGTCTTTTTTTATATGAGATTGAATTTAATATTGGTCTTTTAAGTAATCTAATCTATGATACCGAAATTTAGGTTGGTTTTACGTTCATACAAGGATTCTAGCTGATGGAGAATAATAAAAACAAAAGGAAGTATCATAATTCATCTTCGTTATGTCATTGTTTAGAAATTTTTAAGATTTTATTTCAACAGTTGATAAGAACTATCCTTCATACTGATAACAGTAAGAAAGAGGAGATGAAGATGAAAAAACAAAGAAAACAAATTAGTTTTGCCATCATCTGTATACTGTTTACGATTGCCTTATGTATCATCATTGCATCTACCCCCTTTTTAAGAACGATTGATACAATGGATGGTATCGTATTGGCAATGGCAGTTGGCTTTATGATAAAAACCACCTTACAGCGCTATATGATACAGCAACAAAAACGGTGGGAGGGATAAGATGGAACTATTTGTATACTGCATCTGTACGGTATGCACGTTTGCAGGATTTCTTCTGCATAGGAATATCTAAGCTTTCCAAGTGAATAGAAATCGGTTAAAATAAAACAAGTAAATAAGAGAGGGCGTTGAAACATATGGAACATACCGTATTAGTTGTTGAAGATGAACAAGGAATCCGCGAGGCAATCGCAATATATCTAAAGAATCAGGGCTATCAAGTGTTGTTAGCGGAAAATGGAAAAGAAGGACTTGACTTGATTCATACCAATGATGTACATTTGGCAATCGTAGATATCATGATGCCGATCATGGACGGTATCACTATGACGATGGAATTGCGTAAAAACTATGATTTCCCGGTGATTTTTTTAAGCGCGAAATCAGAGGATATCGATAAAATCAATGGTTTAAATATAGGAGCGGATGATTATGTCACAAAACCTTTTGGCTCAATGGAATTATTAGCACGTGTGCGTTCTCAATTGCGCCGGTATGAACAAATATTATCGCTACAAACAGCATCCAAACAAGATAAAACAGAGAAAAATCCCCATCGTTTCTGTGTCGGCGGATTAGAACTCGATACCTATACAAAGGATGTATATGTAGATGGCAGGCGTGTCAAATTGACTCCGAAAGAATTTGCTATTCTTCAATTGTTGATGGAATCCGCAGGAAGAGTGTACTCAGCAAAACAGATTTATGAGCAAGTATGGGAAGAAGAAGCCATCAATACAGAGACAATCATGGTACATGTTCGTAAATTGCGTGAAAAAATTGAAGTGAATCCTCGTCAGCCACAATATTTGAAAGTGGTATGGGGCGTAGGATATAAAATTGAAAAAGGATAGGTGAAAAGCATGAAGCAAAAAAGAATATTTTTAAGTGTATGGATCATGTTGCTCAGTGTGATCAGCATAACTATATGCAGTTTTTATCCATCATCTAAAATGGATAAAGAGAATATGCATAAAACCATTCAGAATGTACTGGGAGATGAATTGTTCTTCTATGCACTCAGTATGAATCAATTTGCGGATGAACAATGGTCCTATCCAAGGTTTTCAAATTTTCCTGAAAAAAGTCATTTTGAAGATGAGTATATAAGCTTGATGGATCGAGCAGTCTCCTGTTTCCAAAATGATGAAAATGTACAATATATCGTTTATGATGCAAATACAAAAAAACGATTAGCAGCGAATGTCAAGGATGATTTAAGTGAAAATGATAGTATGTTTTATGGCATAGGAACTTTTAAGAAAGATGGTTCTTTACAGCTGAGCGGAGATTTTGGTAACTATACGAATGGTGCTAAAGATTATTTGGTGGATTGTATGAATACGTTTATCCGTGATCCTTCCTTATATGATCAAAAAAATGATGCAAAGGTTTCTTTTCGTAATGATTTTACAGTTGTTATACGCATCCCCGAGAAACTAACAAATAATGGTATGTATGTTTATGATACAATTTATGACAGATATGAATATACTCCTTACGTGTTTATCGCTATGGGAGTAGGTGCTTGTATTTTAGCTCTATTCATACTTCTAGTACCGATTCGTATCGTAGAACAATGTCAACCGTTCAAAATTTTTGCGCAAATCAAGTTTGAAATCAATTCCATTTTAGCCTGTTGCCTGATTACCTTTGGCTGCATGGGTGTAGTGGTGCTTTCTAATTATACGATGAATGGCTTATTGGCTGAAATATTGTTACGATATGAAATGTGGGATGGCATAAGCCTACTTGCGAACCTTGCGGCATGGATGTTGTTATTTGCTTATTTATCAATCATTTTCTTTTTGCTAAAGTATATAATTGCCCATGGTGTGATTCGCTATTTGAAAGAGGACACCTTCATTGGCAGTATCATTCGGCGTTTTAAGCATTATGTTAATGCTTTAGCAGATGTAGAACTAGATAAATTGAATCAGAGTTTGATCAAACTGCTATTGATAAATTTGCTAATCGTTATTATCTTTTGTTCCTTGCAGGGATTTGGTATCATCCTTTCCTTTGGATATACAATTGCTCTTTTCTTTTGGCTGCGTGATAAGTTGAAAGAGGTAAAATTAGAGTATCAAGAATTACTAGAGAATGCAAAGGCGATGGAAGAAGGACGTTTTGATTATGAATATACACATGTAGATGGTGTATTTAAAGAACTACAACAGGAATTAACCCAAGTGCGCAGTGGTTTTGAAAAAGCTGTGCGTGAAGAAACAAAATCGCAGTTAATGAAAACGGAGCTTATCAGTAATGTATCACATGATTTAAAAACACCATTGACCGGTATGCGAAATTATGTTGAATTGTTGCAAGATACGACATTGTCAGAAGAAACAAGAACACAATATGTACAAATGCTTGCTCAATATACACAGCGTTTAAGTCGTCTGATTGAAGATTTATTTGAGGTTAGTAAAGTTAATAGTGGAAATATTCAGTTAAATCTTATGGAGTTAGATGTCAAAGCATTAATCGAACAAGCACAAGCTGAATGTAGTGAATTATTACAAGAGAAGCATTTACAGGTCATTACTAGCTTTGATCAAGAACAATATTTGGTTGCGTTAGATGGCGATAAGACCATGCGAATTTTTGAAAATTTATTTATCAATATCGGGAAGTATGCATTGGCCAATACAAGAGTTTATGTGATGGTGAAAGCAGAAAACGAAACGGTGATAATCACCATGAAAAATATATCCGCGGAACCATTAAATTTTGATGAAACGCAAATTGTCGAACGTTTTCAACGAGGTGACTCTTCTCGTCATGGAGAAGGAAGTGGTTTAGGCTTGGCAATCGTTAAAAGCTTTACGGAGATTCAAAATGGTCAATTCCATATTGAAGTAGATGGAGACTTATTTAAAGCTATCGTGCAATTCGCTTTGCCTTCTGATGCTAATATAAACTGATAAACAGTAATCGCACAAAGCATGCTAGTTTAAGAATTTCTTAGCTATGCATGCTTTATTTTATCCTCAATCGTTTATATGAAAAGAAGCTCATAGGAAATCGATGAAGTTCTTATAAGACTACACCTGTGATAATAATTTTTTCATTTATATCCAGTATAAGAATTGCTAAAAACCTTCTAGGTATGGTACTATAACCACACTATAGAATTGAGGGATATAATGAAGAAATATGTAAATTTGTTAGATGGTGCGATACTTCCGGCACTAAGCTCATTAGCACTACCTATCATGGCAACCAGTTTGATACAAATGGCATATAATCTTACCGACATGCTATGGATTGGCAGAATCGGGGCAAATGCTGTGGCATCTGTCGGTGCTGCCGGTATGTTCATGTGGCTTTCCAATGGCCTAGTCACCTTAGCCAAGATGGGTGCTCAGGTCAAAGTTGCGCATTCTTTAGGCGCACAAGATCAAAACAAGGCAGCATGTTATGCCCAAAGTGCCATACAGATGGGCATTGTTTTCGCATTGGCATTTGGTTTTGTCACGGTCGTTTTTTCACGGCAAATGATTGGCTTTTTTAAATTAAACAGTGCACAGGTAGCAGGCGATGCACAAAGTTATTTAATCATCACCTGTGGCCTGGTGATTTTCTCATTTCTTAATCAGATATTCACGGGTATTTTGACAGCCATGGGAAATTCTAAGACTTCCTTTATAGTGACCGCTTTGGGATTGCTCATGAATATCCTCTTAGATCCTATTTTTATCTTTGGTTTTGGTGGGATACCGGCGATGGGAGTGCGTGGGGCAGCTATAGCTACAGTAATGGCCCAAATGATTGTTTGTCTATTATTTCTCATGACAATAAGAAAAGATACACTTATTTTTTTACAAGTACATATTCTTTCACATATACACAAGGAAGAAATGAAGGAAATATTTCGTATTGGGCTGCCTATTGGATTACAAAGTATGTTGTTTAGCAGCATCTCTATGGTGATAGCACGCTTTATTGCCGGTTGGGGTGATGCAGCCGTTGCAGTGCAAAAGGTTGGCTCACAGATAGAATCCATTTCTTGGATGAGTGCGGAAGGCTATGCCGCTGCTTTAAATAGCTTTGTAGCTCAAAATCATGGTGCGCATAATGCACAGCGTATTCGCAAGGGATACCGTTTGTCTATGAGATTGATGATAAGCTGGGGCATCCTTTGTAATTTGATATTGCTTTTATTTCCGCAGTTTATTTTTCAGATTTTCATCAATGAATCAAAAGTCATTTGGATGGGCGTAGATTATTTACGTATCTTAGGTTTCTCCCAGTTGTTTATGTGTATGGAAATTACTACTGCCGGTGCTTTTAATGGTTTAGGTAGGACATTGCCACCTTCGATTATATCCGTCACCTTGACGGCCGCTCGTATACCTTTGGCAATGTTGCTGGGAAATGGGCTTGGTTTAAACGGTGTTTGGTGGGCCATTACCATAAGTTCCATTTTTAAAGGTGTGTTACTGTTTGGTTGGTTTTTATGGGATATGAAAAAACCAGATTTCTTAGTTCAAGACCATCCGTCAAAAGTATTTGTTAAGTTCTTTGTAAGCGATAAAGATATAAAAAACATCCAAATAGAAAGGGTCTGTACTGGTAAGCGTTGATATTCTCAAGCGAATCCCCTATCTGGATGTTTTTTTATTTTCATAGTGGTTGTTATGGATGAAGGATAGCCATGATAAGAATATCGTGATAACTGCCATCATAATATAAGCCATCTTTTTTTCGTCCTTCTATCTGATAGCCACAACATTCATACACATGTTGGGCACGAGGATTGTAATCAAACACTTCCAGTTCAATGCGATGAAGTTGTAAGGTATACAATCCAAAATCCGTAACAGCTTTTACGGCCTGTTTACCGATGCCTTTATTTGTTTGTGTACTTGAAAATAAAGCAATTCGAAAACCAGCCATGTTAGCATCCCAATCAATGTCATTTAAAACAGCTTCCCCAATTAACTCGTCTTGATATGTAAATATTAAAAAATCATAGCGATCATCTGCTTCAGTAATACGTTCGACATAATCGTAGATCATCTTTTTGCTAAACGTTTGTGTCGTTCCGGTAAAACGTCTCACTTCCTCATCTTCTTGCGCAAAACCTTTCTCATAATATATGGCGGCATCTTCTTTTCGTAGCAAACGAAGATAACAGTCTTGTACATACAAAACATCTGTTGTTTGTTTCTCATGTCTCATGCAATCCACCCAAACTTTTTACAAGCCTTCCATATTCCATCACGTGTATTAGTATCTGTCACATAATCCGCTTTTTTCTTCAAGACTTCTTTAGCATTTCCCATCGCGATACTTGTCCATTGTGAATCAAACATGACCAAATCATTTGTATCATCACCAAATACAACAACATCTTCAGCTTTTCCATCAATATAGCGTAACATGTCTATAATACCATCTTTTTTTCGGTCATGTTGAATTGTTAAGTAAGCATCGACGAAGCGGAGCTTGCCGACTTCTTTTAATAAAGGAATGCGATCTTCTTCATCAATAGGTACGGAGATATATAATTTATAAATATCTTTTGCATCCTCAATGCGAAAGTTTTGATCATACACATAGCGTGTAGGTTCTTGACGTTCTCCACATTGTTTTACAAACGTGTCATCTATCCCATAAAGGTCAATGGAATCATCTAGCATTGCTAATACACCATATCCAGCATCGATTGCTTGATGATATAAGGCAATACTTTGTTCACGATCTAAGGGAATGTTTTGGATAAGTTCATCGTTTACTACGAGTGCATTTCCTCCGCAACAAACCATGTTATGCAGATGGACGCTTTCCATAAAGGGTCGTGCCTTATAATGTGCACGCCCTGTGGCAATCGCCACAAAATGTCCGTTTTTTTGCAGCTCATCTAGTGCTTTCTGAGCACTAGGTACGATTTTTTTAGTAGCATTGTCGGTTAATGTACCATCAATATCAAAAAAGATATATTTCTTCTTCATTGTAATCACCTTTCTATTTGGTATTATCATACAGGAAACAAAGAATTTTGACAAGAATAGTGGGCCATACAAGAGCCATCCTAACAATAGGTGATAAGATGAAAATTGGATATGCTTGTACACTGGTATTACAGGATGATACAAAAATGCGTAGCTGTATCGCAAAAAATGCGAGTGAGTTGCGTTTAATAGAACTGATAGATCACAATTTAACCGCTTTATCAAATATTCTGACATATAATCATCAACAGGGAATTAAAATGTTTCGCATTAGTTCAGACATCATACCTTTTGGCTCTAGTCCTATCAACAGTGTTGACTGGCAGACTTTGTTTCAGTCAGCCTTTACTTTCTTACAAGAACAAATTAAACGCTATGATATGCGGGTTTCTATGCATCCTGGACAATATACGATTATAAATTCTCCTAATCCGGAAGTGGTACAAAGAGCGATTGCTGATTTACAATATCATTGTGCGCTTTTGGATCTTTTATGTGAGGATGCCACGCATAAGATGGTGTTACATGTGGGTGGGGTATATGGCGATAAACAGGAAGCGATGAAGCGTTTTATGGCAGAATATCGAGAATTGGATGAGACAATCAAACGACGTTTGATCATTGAAAATGATGATCGCTATTATACATTAGAGGATGTCTTATGGATCGCGGAAAAAATCCAGATACCGGTGGTCTTCGATAATTTGCATCATAAATTAAATCCATCTCTTACCAATCTTAATGAAAAACAATGTCTAGCGTTGGTAAAGCAGACTTGGAAATCCGTTGATGGGCGCATGAAGATGCATTACAGCGAACAGGATCCGTTAAAACGTGCCGGTGCTCATGCCTCATCTATTGACATAGAGACATTTTTGGAATTCTGCAAAGATTTACAAAAAGAGGAAGTTGATATCATGTTAGAGGTTAAAGATAAACATGTTTCTGCATTGCGTGTGATAGAAGCATTGCGAAATAAATATCCATGGCTGCTTGAGGAATAAAGTAAAAAGCCCTGTGCATACTAAAGATTGACAAGGAGGAATCAGTAATGAAAAAAACAATGAAAGTATTGCTGGCAGCATTTCTGTTCACAGGTATATTACAAGGCTGTAGCAGTAATAACAATGAAACCACTGGTAAGGAAAATCAAAGTGATACCGGTGATGTTGCAAATGATGTAAAAAATGATATTGATGACAGCATTGACAATGTCATGAGCTTCTTCAATAACAAAAAAGTTGAGCTTGAGAATATGCAGCCAATCAAAAATATGGAATTTGCGGCATATGAAGGAAAAAGCTTTGAGGTGAATGGCAAAACAGCTTATCTATATCGTGTAAAAAGTAATGATGAAAACATGAAAAAAGTCTTAAAAGAGGCTAGAGAAAAAGGTAAAGTACGAGTAAATATCAAAAATAAAGAAATGGAGTATGGAGCTAAAGTAAATGGAAATTTCTTATTGTTATATGACCCAAATGCTGATATGAACGATGTCTTAACAACATTTGATGGTTATACAAGTGGTGGAGTAAATGCAGGAACAAGCGCCAAAGATACGACCAATACGCCAACAAGTGATGGTGCATATGGAAATGCCAAAACAAACGATCCCAATGCCGGTAATACGACAAGTGGGAATCAAAATGGTGATGTGAATAATAATGGTAAAACAAATGCCAACAATACCAATGGAACCAATGCTGCAGGACAAAATGAAAACTAAGTAAATATAAAATAAATCTTTCTATATATGAATTGTAGGAAGATTTTTTTTGCTGTACAGATAATAAAAAAAAGTTTATACTATTTTTATATTATTACACAAATAATGTAACAATGTGGTTTATGATATAGCCGTAAAGATAAGGAAAGAGGTTGAGGCTATATGATAAACGAGAGAAAAATGGCAAAGGAATTATTAAATGCAGTTTGGAACAAGGAAACGGAAAGAATCAAGGAACTTTTAGATTTTGGGGCGGATCCCAATTGGATTTTCAATGGCTATCCCATCTTATTACATGCTGTCTATACGCGTAATGTAGATGCTGTTCTGGCATTTTTAGAAGCAGGAGCATATCACACGGAAGAGGCATTAGGTTTTGCGTTAGAAAATGGAATAGGTGAAGTCGTGGCGGCTTTAGCACCCAAAGGTATCGTACCAAAGAAAAAAGAAGTTGAACCGGTTTTTGGTTCTTTTCCATCCCGCTATAGTCCATTGGACTATCATCCAAAGGTCATACGTTCCTAATGGGAAGGATGAGAGGAAATGAAACGCAGTGCACGCTGTATTCAAATGTTGCAACTATTAAAAGCAAGAGGTTTTTTATCAAGAGAAGAATTAGCGACATTATTAGATACGAATATTCGCAATGTATCCGAATATCGCAAAGAACTTGAAGAGGCAGGCTATTCCATCATTAGCACGACCGGTAAATATGGCGGTTATCAGCTGGATGCATCCTGTCTTTTTCCAATTGTCGGTTTACGGCAAGAAGAGGTTAAGGCCGTAAGTGAGGCGATCAGCTATATGAAGAGTCATGATGATTTTTTGCTGTTGCCACAATTTTTATCTGCGATGGATAAATTAATGGCAACGCTTACTATGGAAAAAAAGGAAGGCGGTATTTATGTGAAGGGCAATACCCCATTACTTAATCCAATGTTAAAGGAATTTATCATGCGAATGGATGGTGCTCGTAATGATCAACTTGCTGTTGATATTGTATATAAAGGAATGCATGCTAAAAATTTTGAAAAGGTACGTATTCATCCATATGAAATCTTGAACGATGCAGGGAGCTATTATTGTTTAGCATATTCATTGAAGGCAAAGGATTATCGTAATTTTAAGTTTAGTGAAGAGCGTATGAAACAAGTGCAAGTAAGTGATGTGAAATTTCAGCGGGATGCTGATTTTCAAGTAAGTGAGCATATTGGCAAAAAGGGTCTTATTCGTAATGAGGTTTATGAATTGGATGTATTGATACATGGTGAGAGTGCTTTGTTAGTAAGTGAAAAAATGATTGGCATCGATCCGAAAGGCGAATGGATAGATGAACATGTTTTACATTTCACAACGATCATGGAAGGGAAAATTCCAACTATGCAGTTTCTGTTATCTTTGGGTAATCAGGTCGAAGTAAGAAAACCCCTCTCTTTAAAAGCGGAACTAAAACATATTGTAGAAGACATGTTTCGACAATATCATGAAACGAAGGTTCCAACTTATGATATAATACAAGATAGAGAAAGTGTGGAGAAATAAAATGTATCATATTACCGATATAAAAAAGATGGAACGTTGTGAACGTTTGTTTTGGTTAAGTAGAAGAGTTCAAAAGTCATTTACTCCTTATGTGCAATATACCCCAAGTATGACTTCGCTGATGAAAGAACGTCTGTTGTTGCCAGATGATTGTTTTGAAGGACAGGCAAATGATGATCCTGCTTTAGCGTTGCAGGCTTTCGCAGAGAAAAAGCCATTGGTCAATGCCCGTTTTGCATATGAAGATTTACGTATCAAAGTTCCTGTACTTATACAGGAGGAAGGTAAGACCATCCTGTATATGAGTTATCGCAGTTGTTACCCTAAGGAACAGGAAGCTCAATATATCGCCGATATCATTGCGGTGTTGCAATTGTTGGATATTAGAATAGATGAAATCTATGCCATTCATTTGAATGCGGAGTATGTACGGGGAAAAACATTAGATGTACATGCATTACTTACCATCAGTGATCATTTTTATAATTCACATAATCGCCCTGGTAAAAATATTTTTCAGCTTGTACAAATGAAACTACGAGATATTCGCCCATTGCTTGAGAATATGCGTATATTAGATGCATTGGATGAGATAAAACCAAAGCGGACATCGTTTTGTACTAGAGGAAATAAATGTTCTTTTTATAAAGAATGTTTTCAAGAAGAAAGTCAACCTGGCGCTATTACTAATCTAGTTCAATCACAGCATAAATATGCGATGAAAGAAGAGGGAATCCAACGTTTAAAGGATGCCGATCTTGATCGTATTGAAGGAACACGCCATCAATATGCCCAGATCATGGCGGATACATATGGCGGGCTGTATGTGGATGTTGCCGCCTTAAAAACTTGGCGCAAAGACCATATCAGTTATCCCCTTTCTTATCTGGATTTTGAATGGGAAACGTATGCCTTTCCACCTTATGAAGGAATGAAGCCTTTTGATGTTTTGACCTTTCAGTTCAGCCTCCATGTTGAAGAGGAAAAAGGGAAGACATTACAACATACTGGTTTTATCGGTGAGAAAGATTGTCGCCTTGCCTTTATAGAAGCTTTGTTAGCAAGTGTACCGAAAACGGGAACGATTTTAGTTTATAATATGGAGGGGGCTGAGAAACTGCGCTTGGTACAATTGGCCCAACAGTTTCCGCAATATGAAAAAGCTTTGATGCAGATATGGGAACGCATGGTGGATTTATCCCTGCCTTTTTCCACCGGAAATGTTTATGATGTACGTATGGCAGGTCTGTTTTCTTTAAAGACGTTGGTGCCGATTTTCAGTTCTTATCATTATGAAGATTTGGCCATTTCTTATGGATTAGATGCGGTAGCAAAATGGCGGGAGTATCAAGAAAGTGAAGGTACTAAGAAACAACAAATCTATGAGGAGTTAACACAATATTGTGCAATGGATACTTATGCAGAATATATCGTCTATCATGCTTTAGAAGGATTTATGGATGTTTAAGCGACTGCAACGTAGTGATTATGAGATGATCTTAGCAATGATCATCTTTGGCACACTTGCTCCATTTGTACGCAATGTAGCAACATCCAGTGCCACCATAGCTTTTTCAAGAACCTTGTTGGGAGCTATCGTATTGCAAATTATGCTCCTTTTTAAACGACAGACGCATTCTTTAGCGAAAGGTGAAAGAAAGCTTATGATGCTATCTGCAGCTGCGTTAGCCGGTAATTGGATTTTTTTATTTGAAAGCTATCGTTATGTCAGTGTGTCCATAGCAACCATGCTGTACTATACAGCTCCTATATTGGCTTTGTTATTATCTTTTATATTCTTTCATGAGCCACTTACCAAACGTCAAATAGGATGTTTTATATTAACCTTGATTGGCTGTATTCTCATTTCATGGCAACCACAAAGTGCATTTAACTTACGTGGTGTGATTATGGGATTATGTGCTGCTTTCTGTTATGCAATGATTTTATTACTACAACGTTTTCGAAAGCCGATGCCTGGATTATTATTGACAAGTTGGCAGTTATCGATTGCGGCCATCCTACTTGGCATATATTTAGTAATAAGTAAAGATACCACCATGTTACATATATCGTTAGCCCAACTTCCCTGGTTGTTATGCATTGGTATTGTTCATACTGCATTGGCGTATTATTTATATTTTCATGCATTGGCCCACTTAGCTTTAGCACGTAGTGCATTATATAGTTATCTCGATCCGTTGACTGCTATATTACTATCTTTTCTAATCTTGCAAGAATCGTGTACAGGAATGCAGGGAAGTGGAATCGTCTTATTATTTAGTGCTATGCTCTTATATTCATATCAGAAATGAGGTGTCAATATGCTGTATCGATTAGAACAAAAAATGATTCCTATTACACTAGATGATGTCAATGATACCGTGTTATGTGCAGGCGTATATCGCATGGCGGAAATGGAACCATTACTTGCCCATTTTGGCTTTGCCCCACAGACATTGCGGGAATTGAAAGAACATCATCAGCATACGGTTAATAAGTTAGATGCTTATTTTGGTTATTGCTTTGGTCTTGTGCATGAAATTATAAAACAGGATGAAGAACTTTCTTTTATTCATATTGGTGTATATTTTAAAAAGAACCTCATTTTACTAGTTTGTGAAGATGAAAAAGCATTGAAGCGATTTCAACACAGGTTAGAGTTAATACCAAACACCAGTTATAGCCTAGAACATGTTTTGGCTATTCTTTTAGAAAGTGTTTTGGCACCTATGCATCCTCTATTTGAATCTATTGAGAATACAATCATGCAGATGGAAGAAGATATTTTGAGTATGCAAAAGGTGACGATGACTGCCAATATCATGAAGATTCGTCGTGAAATCACGATGCTGTCACATTACTTTGCGCAAATGCTGGATATCGCCGAGGAGTTGCAACAAGATGAAAATGATCTATTTCAAAAAGATCAGTTGCATCATATTCGTATTTTTGCCGATCGTGTGCAACGCTATGAACAAAGCGTGCAAATGTTAAAAGATTACATCATACAAGTACGCGAATTGCAGCAGTCACAATATGATTTGAATCTAAACCGTATGATGTATGTTTTTACGATCGTAACCATCATCTTTTTACCTCTTACATTAATTGTTGGATGGTATGGCATGAACTTTACGACCATGCCGGAATTAACATGGCGTTATGGCTATCTTTTCGTAATTGCTTTATCACTCATTACGATTGTTGGCTGTATCTGGTATTTTAAGAAAAAAGATATCTTACAATAAAAGCAGATGAAAAAGTATGGTGTTAAGAAAAAGCGATAAGAGTAATTGTATAGCTTTAGCTTGATGCAGAAGAGCGCATTGGTTATTCTTTTCTAGATTCAAGTTTGATTATAAAATGAATACGAGAAAAAAGGTTTTTACGATACAACATTCTATCCAATCAAATATAACATTTTTTTGCCTCTAATATTTCATGGGTATGAAGAAAAGATTTTATAGCAGCACTTGCTGCTTTTTTTGTAAATTTATAAAATTATCTTGAAAATTTTCAAAGAGTTATGAAAAAACCATCATGTTGTGCTACAATATAAGAAAAGGGAAATGAGCATATGAAAAAGAGGGAACACACAAAGACACCTTTCCTGTTACGGTTAGGGTGTTTTTCAAAAATCGCATGTATATATAAAGCGCTGCATTATCAACAGCGTTTTCAGCAGTTTCTATTAATGATCCTTTTGTTATTTGCTATGTTATCGGTATCCATCAGCGTCAGTGTCTTTACGCGCAGTGATTCTATCGTAGCACGCATTGATCAGATGCATGCCACACATACCGCAATCATTTCCGATTCACCAAAAGGAATGTACAAGTTTTTGGATGTCATACAGAAAGAAGAGCATTGCTTTGACTATTATGAAAAGACAAGCGTCTATCCGTATGCTCCATATCCAGGAAGTTCTATCCAAGGATCTTTCCCCTTGTATATTGAAGGCTATGTGAAAAGTGATGCTAACTATCCTTTATTGGATGGCAAACCTTTAGAAAAGCTAAAAGGAAATGAAATTGCCATCACCCAAAGCTATGCCAAACAGCTGGAAGATAAAGGCATCCAGGTACTTGGTCATAAAGAAGTCATCAAAGATCCATCCAATGGAAAAACGTATTCCTTTGTGATTGCTTCCATCATGGAATATCCCAACTATAACCAAGGGTATATCGGACAAAACGATATTAATAAAGTCGATATGTTCACGATTGCTAAACCAGCCGTTGCAATTGGAAACTATGAAACGATCAAGAAGCTGGAAAAAGCATCCCTTTATGGCAATGCCATGGCAAAGATACGCTTTCATGATTATCATGAGCAGGATGAATATGACTTACGTTCACGCATGTATCTGGATTATACGTATATTACCGGAGAGATGGCTTCCTATCCTGATTTTCGTTTGCTAGCAGAAGAGATGAATGCTAATAAGATCATGAATGGGATCTTTCAGTTTGTATCGCTATGCGTTACCATCTGTATGCTAATCAGCTCTTGCTTTGTGCTTTATGCATTCATGAAACGGAAGCTGATAAAGGATCAGGAAAAATTAAGTTTAATGTTTATGAATGGGGTTCGCCGTTTGAATATCCGCAATGCCTATTTGCTGGAAATCGTACAAATCTTTTTACAGGCCTTTATCATTCATCTTATCCTTCTGTTTATGATGCAATGGTTTCTGCATGTCTTGAACCGTTACGATTTATTATTGCTGTTTACATTATCAATGAAAGGATGGCTCTTGATCATTGGCAGTACACTGTTATTTTTAGCAGCCTTGCTCTTTCAGGTAACACTGCAGGTACGTTCCTGTTTTAAAGGTAATTTGGTAACGGCAATACGTTCGCGCTCTTTACATTTAAAGCATCATAAGAGCATACACTATCGCTATCAAAGCTTACAAATGGCGTTGCGTGATATCGTAACCACTCCATTTTCCAGCCTGCGCAGTGTCGTTTCTTTGGCCTTCGTGTTTGTGACCTTGCTGGTATTAAGTGGTACTTCTACCATCTTATTTCATCTATATACACCAGAAACGTTTGGTTTATCTTTCGATTATATGTTAAAAGGACCTATCTCCTTTTCATCTTTTACAAAGCTGCAAAAAACATATCTGGATGAAGATTTCGTGTTTGTCGCTGCGGAAAGTGCAGATACCAGTGTCTATCGTTGTTTTATGGTCGATGATCGCAGCAATCGCGATGAAAATCTCTATCATTATTATCCGGGATTATTGATGATCATGGATGGACCTTTGGATAAATTTCTTCCTTTACGAAAGGGAACCTATCCACAGGAAGCCAATGAGCAGCACTTAGGTGAGCGTGCCTTTGAGTTACAATATGGCATGACGACCAGACGTTTAGAACATGATTTTGGCTTATACACCATGCAAGATAAAAAGGTGGCACAAGATGATACATTACGTACGAAAACTTATGTAGAGTATAGTCTTAATCATTACTTATCCGCATCCCAGTTACATGGCTTTACAGAATCCATTATCAATAATGGGTATATTACATTCTTTCGCGCAAAGCGAAGACCTTTAAATACCTATTGGTATCCGGAAATTCCAACGACATTGCTACGCTTAAAGGATGAAAAGCAAGCAGCTACTTTTGAAACGACATGTAAGCAACAAGGAATCACTTATGTTCGCTACAAGGATATCTTAGATGTGCTGCAGGAGAATAACAATGCCTTACAAGCACGCTTATTTGCTATTATGGCAGGAGTTGCCAGCTTAACGATCTTAGTTGGCTGTATGACGATGTATGCAAATGTCCAAAGTGACATCGAAGAAAAACGTCGGGAAGAAGGCTATCTGTTAAAACTGGGCTGGCAAAGAAACATGCAAAAGAAACGATTGCTGTTGCATGAAATTATTTTGCTGGTTATGGCGTTCTTGCTGGGGTTATTGCTATATGCGGTATTCAAACTACCTTATTTTGCTATTTTGCGTGATTATCTAGGTTTATATACGTTGCCATCCGCATATTCAATAATGCCATGGCTAATGGCCTTGTTATGTGCAGGCGGTGTCTTACTGTTATTGGTTATCGGAAGACATCGTGGAAGGGAGATATAATATGATTGATGTAAAAAACTTGCGAAAATCTTATCAGACGCAAGATAAGATCGTTGAAATCTTGAAAGGTATCAATATTCATGTAAATCCCGGTGATTTTATGATCATCATGGGAGAAAGCGGCAGTGGAAAGACGACCTTTCTGAACTGTGTTTCCGGTTTTGATACGATTGATGAGGGAAGTATTGAAATTGGTGGTACAAAGCTAAATGAAATCAAAGGCAAAGCGTTGGAACAATTGCGTTTGCATCAGTTTGGTTTTATCTTTCAGGATAATTATTTGATCGATAATCTGACGATCTTAGAAAATGTAGCGATTACTCGCTTGCAATACGATGCGAAAGCGTATGAAAAAGCAATTGAATTATTGAAGAAAGGTGCATATTGATCATTTAAAGGATAACTATCCATCTCAGGTGTCCGGAGGAGAAAAACAGCGTTGTGCAATTGCCAGAGCCTTGGTAAATGAACCAAAGATCTTGTTTGCGGATGAACCAACCGCAGCCTTGGATCGACAGACTGCTGATGAAATCATGAACATCTTAAGTGAGTTGAATAAACAAGGACAAACGATCTTGATGGTAACTCATAGTCCGCGAATTGCCGCATATGGAACAAGAATGGTGTTTGTGGAAAGTGGGGTATTTGAATGCGATGAAGCCTTTAGCGGTGATGATCTAGAAGCTAACTATCAGCGAGTGATGGAAATCACGGAGCGCTAAGCTTATGAAACTTGTATATAAAACGTTGCATCAGAAACAGATGTTTACACATGGCTTATTGATCGTACTGCTGTTTTTATCTATGCTGTCTTTACAAGTAACCTGCACGGTTTTTACGAAGAATCAAAGCATGGCAAAACGTATTGAACATTTAGATGTTGCCACAACAACCATCTTCAGCAGTCCTTCGATGAATTTTGATACGTATCTGAAAGAATATCAGGAACAAGGCAAATTTAACTTCACATATGAAAAAGGAAGTGCTTGGCCATACCTGCCTTATTCAACTAGCTGGATGCAGTCAAAATTTCCATTATATTTAGAAAGCTATATTAAAAGTGATGATGCATATCCTTTGTTAGAAGGAAAGCCTTGCAAAGAATTAAAAGGCAATGAGATTGCCGTTATGAACGGCTATGCCAATGCTTTACGAAAACAAGGCATAGAACCCTTGCATCATCGTATCACTCTTCAAGATGATATGGGAAATGCGCACACCTTTCAAATTGAAAGCATTATGTATTATACGAATTATGAAGATGGCTATATAAACAAAAAAAATGAAGAGGCAATAAAAGATTATCAGATCTTACCGCCGGCTGTTGGTATCGTAAAACAAGAAACATTGCAAAACTTACGTAATGATATTATCAAAACCAAAGGAGAAGGTGCGACAGGTGCCTTCAGTACGATGTTAAAAGTACGTTTTGATGCGTATGATATGCAGGATGAATATGAATTTCGTCAAGATGCTTTAGATACGTATTATTTATCCTCTGCGGATTTTCGTTTGTTGGCAGATGAATTAAATGGCAATCAGGTGCAGGATGCTATCTTCCGTTTTGTGTCAATGAGTGTAACGGCATGCTTACTGCTAAGCTGCTTATTTGTTCTATATGCCTTTTTAAAACGGAAACTGCTGGATGATCAGGAAAAATTAAGTATTCTTGTCATCAATGGCATCACCAAACGCAATATCCAAAGAGCTTATGATCTGGAATATGGACGATTGTTTGTATTCGCAATCCTGTATCTAATCCTTTTTGATCTTTTCACATATCTTGTTCTTCAACAACAAAGTGATTATATTTTGCGCTTGTTATTTACCATGTCATGGGAAACGGCAAAGTGGCTGTTGCCTCTGTTAGTAGCTTTCATCATTGTTTTAATGCTGATGATTCGTTGGCAAGTGCATCGCTGCTTCCATGGCAATTTATTTCGACAAATCAAAGGAAAACATTTGTCGGTAAAACGGAAACGACGTGTCATCAGTTATCGCTTTCAGCCACTGCATATGGCAATGCGACAATTTCAGACAGATCCGTTTATGGGAATACGGAATATTTTCTCTTTAGCCGTTATTTTCTTAACGATCCTGCTTTTATCCATGACGCAAGGAATCTTATCACATTTGTATACGCCGGCTACCTTTGGCTTACAATTTGATTATCAAATAGCTGCGGGTATGCCTTATGACGATTATGAAAAAATCAAACCATATATAAAAGAATATGCACTTCTAGAGATGAACAAAGAAGAAAATGGCATTATGAAAGAATATATGGTAAATGATCGCAGTACACGCGAGAGTGTAGATTTTCGTTATTTTCCGGGGATGCGTTTGGTATTAACCGGAGAATTGGATGAATTCCTTCCATTACGAGAAGGCTCTTATCCACGGATTCCGGATGAAAAACATAACGGAATAGATTATTCCAAAGAGCGTGCCATGGTGCCGCGGCGTATTCAATATGATTTTGATAAATATATCGCCAATTCGGATTATGTAAATCAACATCCTGAATATGCCAATGATACGTATGCAGAATTTGTCGAAGGCTTTTCGGTTCATGGCGCAGCGATTTATGGTTTTACAGAATCCATTATGAATCAAGGCTATGTCGCTTTTACATCGCGAAGAAAAAGCCCAGTTGACAAAGTACATTATCCATATCTTCCTAAGATGTTGGTAAAGGTCAAGGATGAGAAAGCAAAAGCAGATATGGAAAAGATGATGAAACAAAGTGCATTGACGTATAATTCTTATGATAGCGTCTTAGCGATGCTGCAGGAAAATAATGATGAATTGAACCAGAAGCTGCGATATGTCATGAGTGTTGTCTTTGGAATGGAAATCCTTGTGTTAGCCATTACGCTATACGCCAATATCATGGCCGATAAGGCGCAGCAAAAAGCGATGTATACTTGTTTTGCACGCATCGGTGTTAAGAACAGCTTGCGTCGGCGCAAAGAATTTTCTTATGAAGCGTTGATGCTGCTTCTAGCCTTTCTTATGACGGCGTTGCTGTATATACTTGTACAATATCCGTATTTTAATGTATTAGGCATTTATCTTGGTGTATATGAATTACCTTCATCGTTAAGCATGATGCCTATGCTGATGGTGATCTTAGTTATCGTATTAAGCGCAGGAATGCTGTTTTATGGAAAAGCGCAGCATAAAAAGGTAGGGTGAACGTATGATTGATGTAAAAAACTTGCGAAAGTCTTATCAGACGCAGGATAAAACCGTTGAAATCTTGAAAGGTATCAATATTCATGTAAATCCCGGTGATTTTATGATCATCATGGGAGAAAGCGGCAGTGGAAAGACGACCTTTCTGAACTGTGTTTCCGGTTTTGATACGATTGATGAGGGAAGTATTGAAATTGGTGGTACAAAGCTAAATGAAATCAAAGGCAAAGCGTTGGAACAATTGCGTTTGCATCAGTTTGGTTTTATCTTTCAGGATAATTATTTGATCGATAATCTGACGATCTTAGAAAATGTAGCGATTACTCGCTTGCAATACGATGCGAAAGCGTATGAAAAAGCAATTGAATTATTGAAGAAAGGTGCATATTGATCATTTAAAGGATAACTATCCATCTCAGGTGTCCGGAGGAGAAAAACAGCGTTGTGCAATTGCCAGAGCCTTGGTAAATGAACCAAAGATCTTGTTTGCGGATGAACCAACCGCAGCCTTGGATCGACAGACTGCTGATGAAATCATGAACATCTTAAGTGAGTTGAATAAACAAGGACAAACGATCTTGATGGTAACTCATAGTCCGCGAATTGCCGCATATGGAACAAGAATGGTGTTTGTGGAAAGTGGGGTATTTGAATGCGATGAAGCCTTTAGCGGTGATGATCTAGAAGCTAACTATCAGCGAGTGATGGAAATCACGGAGCGCTAAGCTTATGAAACTTGTATATAAAACCTTGCATAAGAAACAAGCATTCCTCCATGCTATGCTGATACTGCTGCTCTTTCTTTCCCTATTATCTTTGCAAATCACCTTTACAGTGTTTACAAAAGGGCAAAATATGGCAGAACGTATCCATAAGATGGATGTTGCCACGACCAATATTTTTTATAAAGAATATGACGATGAAATCAAGGGTTTTTTGCAAGAGTATAAAGAAGATGGCAACTTAGACTTCACTTATGAAGAAAGTTTAGTATGGCCGTATGGCGTTTTTTCAACAAGCTGGATGCAAGAAACATCTCCTATCTATTTAGAAGGATTCGTGAAAAGCGATGCGCATTATCCGTTATTAGAAGGTAAGCCCTTAAAAGATTTAAAGGGGCATGAAATCGGGGTCATGGAAAGCTATGCACGTTCTTTACGAAAACAGGGCATTGAACCTTTAGGACATGAGATTGAAATTACTGGATCCTTCCAAGAAAAAGAAAAATTTACGATAACAAGTGTTTTTGATTATCCTAATTACGATGATGGCTATGCCAATCAAAAGAATAGTAAAGCTATTCAGGATTATCAGATTACCAGACGTGCCGTAGGTATCGTTAATGAGAAAACCATAGAACAAATAAACGGTCATTATGTGAAAACGTATGGTCTTGAAAAGGCGGCAGGTCTATATGAACGCATCTTAAAATTGAAAATCAAGGACTATTCAGCACAGAAAGAGTATGCCCTGCGCAGTGATGCGTATAATGATGATCGTACTTCTTCCGCTCTGATAGATTTTCGTTTACTTGCGGATGAAATTGATGGTAATCATGTACAAGATGGTATCTTCCAATTTGTATCCTTAAGTGTTACCTCATGCTTGGTAGTGAGCTGTTTATTTGTTTTGTTTGCCTTTATGAAACGTAAGCTGATCGAAGATCGTGAAAAGTTGCATATTCTGATTGCCAATGGGATCATGAAGAAAAATATTCAAAAGGCTATATGGAATGGAATATGGGCAGCTGTTTGCTGCAGCGCTTGGTCTGCTGATTGTTTTTGATATCGTGTTGCAGCTAGTGTTGGCACATCAACAAAATTATGTCTTGCGTCTGTTATTTTCTTTATCAACGAAAACAGTGTTATATCTTTTACCGGTTACCATCCTTTTCTTTATCGGATTGCTCGCTTTGATGCTATGGCAAGTACATGCCTGTTTCCAGGCAAATCTATCCCATGCGATGAAGGCGAAAGACGTGCATATTACAAAACGTACACATCGTATTCGGTATCGTTGGCAGAGTCTGCATATGGCATGGCGAGAAGTTTTAACACATCCGTTTTCTTCCATGCGTAATATTCTTTCTTTAGCTATTATCTTTTTAACAATCTTGCTGCTGTTTATGACGCAAAGTATTTTATGGCATTTGTATACGCCGGCTACCTTTGGCTTACAATTTGATTATCAGTTGTATAAAGGGATAGCTTATGATGATTTTATGGAACTGAAAAAGGAATATTTTGATGTCTTTGCTTTTATGGATGAAACAAAGCGTTTTACCAGTATCGATAAGGAATTCATGGTATATGATAAAAGCACGCGAGATAGTGTAGAATTTCATTATTATCCAGGCATGCGGATTACCTTGACCGGAAGTTTAAAGCATTTTCTACCGGTAAAAGAGGGTATTTATCCACCACCGGTTGGAGCAGAAGGCGGCGAAACATTGATGGAAAAGATGCGTACTATGGTGCCACGTCGTATCCAACATGATTTTCATCGCTATATCATGTATTCTGACTATGTGAAAAAACATCCTGAAGTTGCCAATGACACTTATGCTGAATTCTCACAGGGATGGCGAGTAAATGGATATCCGATCTATGGCTTTACAGAATCTATCGTAAATCAAGGCTATGTGGCATTTGCCAGTCGTAACATGAGTCCTTTAGATAGAGAGCATTATCCACAAATGCCTAAGACTATCCTAAAACTAAAGGACAGCTCACAAAAGCATGCTTTTGAAGCTGCTTTAAAGGAAAAAGGCATTGCCTATGATAGCTACGATACGGTATTACACATCTTGCAGGAGAATAATAACGATTTGAGTCTGAAATTACGCTATGTCATGATTAGTGTTGCAATGATGGGCAGTTTTGTCTTGTTGTTGACTTTATATGCCAATGTGCGTGCAGATGAAGCTATGCAAAAGATGAGCAATACTTGTTATGCACATATCGGTATGCAAAAAAAGATTCGGCTGCAGCGAGATATCTTATATCAAGGCATGATTATTGTAGCAGCAATGATTTTAGCTATTCTCTTGTATGGTATTTTACAATATCCTTATTTCCAGGTGTTAGGAGTTTATCTTGGTTTATATGAATTGCCATCAGGAGCTATCTGGATTCTTCCTGTTTGCCTCGTTATTGTGGTACTGCTATACCTGCTGCTTATTGTAATAACCAGTAAACGAAAACACCCCAATATCTGATGGTGTAAGATAGGTATTTCATGGTACGATGAGGAAATCTGTTTACTGTAGCTATTGCGTAACGATTTCCTCTTTTATAATAGAAGTATATTTTTATATTTTTAATTGCAAAGTATGTAATGCCCGATGTTAGGGCGTGAAAGAAGGTAAATAAAGTGGATGAGAGCATAAAGAAAACCTGTAAGAAGTTGAACTTAAGTGAGCTAAACTATATAAAGTGTATATGCAGATTTACGAAAGATACAATTAATTCCGCAAAAAAGGATATTAAAGACAATCTTGATATTGGTAATGATAAAAAACGTGTATGGGCTTTGTTTGGAAAAGATGGAAAAGATGGAAAATATTGGTACTGTTTAGAAGTCGGTTCCAGCAATAACATACAAACAGAAATACTATCAAATCTACAGAGTATGCAGCAAGAGCCAAAAGCGGTATGGAAAGGTGCTTATTTTCATAAGGATGAACAATTGTTTGCATTCCAAACCTACATGGATAGAGCCAGTTGTAAATATCGTGGCATGTTACAGCTATGTGAGGAATTTTGTTGGTGTGAAATTGATATCGATTCCTATGTGGATGCTAATCAGCTACCTGAAGATATGGAAAGCAACGATATCAACGATCATTTAGAAAATTATGTAGAAGCAAAATTTGCCTATGATACAAAGGCTCTATTTTGGAATCCTTCTCCTGCAACAAACGGTAATAAAGAAAAAGCAATCCTACAGGAATTAGAGAAGCAAAAAGAGTATAATAAAGGTTAGTTAATTTATATAGTATTTCATAAAAATGCATGAACTCTTATCGGTGAGGGCCAAATTGACGTTTACGCGATTTGAGTTTTTTATTTTTTAAAACGATAAAGAATAAGTGATTTACATGTGGTTTATTAGGTGAAATCTGATTGTGGTGTCTGATGAAATCTTTAGACGGTATTCTCTTCTGTTTTGCGGAAAGTTAATGCAATATAAAACGAATTTTATTTAAATCCCGTGTTTATTTGATAGCAAATGTACTGTATAATGACTATGTAGTGCATAAGCTGACTTTTAATACATATATAATGAAGAAAAGAATTGAAAAAATGTTAAGATATATTATGATAGTAGTAAATATATGTTTATTTACTTATAGTTTTAAATAATCATAATTGTAGGAGGGGCAAAGAATGAATGAATATATTGAGAGAAATGATGTTGAATTTGAAGATTGTAAAATTGACTATATTTACGTGTTAAAATATCTTGAAAATAATCAAGAAATTCCATATTCAAATCCAGATGGATGCTAAAGACATTTCAAATGATAAAAGAAAAGAGCTACTAGAAATTAAGAAAAAGGGACAATTTGTTGTTGCAGAAATGAAAAAGATGGCTCAGGAAGCTAAAAAATATTATCACTTAGATAATTGCTCACCAGGTTCCTGGCTAGATGGATCCAATACAAAAACTAGAAAATATTTGTGGACACAAATGAAATATCAAGATGAGAGTTCTAATCCAATCAGTGTGTCTATTTTTGTCGAGAAAGGAGATGGGGGAAAAGCATATTTTCGTATAAGTTTAGAAATTAAAAATAGTGGCATAGATAAAGGAGCTATGGAACAATACCATAAACATTTAGAGGTTTTACAGAAACCAGATCTTATATATGTGGAAGGAAGCAACGAGTGGGGCAATCCTAAAATTCTTAGGGAAAATAGAAAATCTATAATGTCAAAAATTGCTGATGGTACGTATAAGAAAGTTCAGATCTGTAAAATAATCGAACAAAATGAACGCAAATCTAATACGGATTATCATAATGAAGTAATGACTGCTATTAGTGAAATTATTCCATATTATGATTATGTACTAAAGAGGACAGAACGTGAAGAGAAAAAAAGGGGATGGCTTCTTACATGGAATCCAGCAAACTGGCAATGGGAGGAATATGAAGAATGGTGTACTGGAACAAAGGAAGGCAAAAAATATGTTATTGACTGGACTTGCACTAGTAAACAACCTAAAATTGGTGATGATGTTTTTTTAATGAAAATAGGTGATCAACCTAGAGGGATTATTGCCCATGGGAAAATAATTAAAGAACCATATAAAGATCTACATTATGATCCAATAAAAGCAGATAAGGATATTACTTCCAATCATGTTAAAGTTGAATATGATTTGATTCAGAACTGTGATAAAGGTGAAAAAATTTTGTTACAGGATGATTTGAAAGAGTATAAAGGACAGACCTGGAGTCCAAGGGGATCTGGAATAGAGATTAAGGAACCTATTTTAGCTGCTTTAAAAGATAAGTGGATGAATCTGATCAGTATTAATACGTATTGGCCATCACTTGCAGAGTATGATCCAGGTATCACGAAAGAGGATTGGATTGCACTTTTACAAGATCCAAATATAATTAATGAAAGTTTATTTATAATGCTAATGATGATGTTAGAGCTTGGTGGAGAAAGCACATGCTCTAAATTAGCTGAAATTTACGGAGGAACAACATCTGCATATAATAGTTGGGGAAGAAACTTAGGAGAGCGTGTGTATAAGGAGATAGGCTGCCCTCTTTACAAAGAAGAAGAACGAAAACGCTTCTATACAGTTCCATTTGTTGGACGAGGAATCTATGAAAATGGTAAAAGTAGATATTCATGGAGACTTAGAGATGAGCTTAAGGAGGCTTTAGAAAGCGATATGATTAAAGAAAAAGGAAATGAACTATTAAAAGAGTATAAAAGAAACCAAAAAAAGGTTCAGTATGCTAAAAATATGATTTTATATGGTCCTCCAGGAACTGGAAAAACTTATAGTTCTGCAATTTATGCGGTTGCAATATGTGATGGAAAGTCTATCGATGAAGTAAGGATAATGGACTATGATCATGTGATGAATCGTTATAGAGAATTAATGGAAGAGGAGAGGATTACATTCACAACTTTTCATCAATCCTATAGTTATGAAGAATTTATAGAAGGAATTAAGCCAATTATTGATGATGGCGGTACAGACGTTGGATATACAATTGAAGATGGAGTATTTAAAAAATTCTGTAATAAAGCAAGTGCTGTAAAAATTGAAGCAAAGGACTTTGAAGTAGCGGACGATGCTACTATTTGGAAGGCAACAATACGCAAAAATGTAAGAGTAGATTGTTTTGATAACGATCGTGTTCGCATTAATTGGAATATAGATAGTGCACGTGCAAATAGCTTTGTAAATGATATTAAAAAAGGGGATATCATTATTACTACTGATGGTTCACGTAAAGTTATTAATGGTATCGCTGTTGCTCTTGAAGATGATGCATATAAACTTGATGAAGAAAGTGATACAACCACTAGAAATGTAAAATGGTTAGCGAAAAATATTGAAAAGGAAATACTTAATATTAACAGCGGGAAAATGTTACATAGAAGGACGATAGCAAGAGTGCTTGGTATGAAAGTTAGTGATATTCTGAATGTTGCAAAAAACAAGAATTCAGAATTAAGCAATACAACGATAATAGAAAACAAAAAGCCATATGTATTTATCATTGATGAAATTAATCGTGGCAATATTTCTAAGATATTTGGTGAGCTAATCACAATAATTGAGGATACAAAACGAGCAGGAATGAATGAAGAAGTATTTGTTACGTTACCGTATTCAAATATGTCGTTTAGTGTCCCATCTAATGTCTATATATTAGGAACAATGAATACTGCTGATCGTTCTATTGCTCTTATGGATACAGCACTTAGACGTCGCTTTGAATTCATTGAAATGATGCCAGATGTAAATGTACTTCGTCACATCGGAGCTAGTAAGGTTGAAGATCTTGATGTTGCGTTAATGCTTGAAAAGATGAACGAACGTATCATGTTTTTATATGATAGGGAACACACAATAGGACATGCTTTCTTTACTAAACTTGCTAAGAATCCAACAATTGATACCCTTAAATCTATTTTTGAAAAATCAATCATACCTCTTCTTCAGGAATACTTTTATGAAGATTACCAGAAGATTCAATTAGTATTAGGTGATAATGGTAAGCGTGATGATACGCACAAATTTATCCTTGATAACGATATAAAGATAAAAGATGTGTTCAAAGGTAGTGTTGATGATGTAATTGATTTACCAGAGAAGAAATATACGATTAATTTAGCGGCGTTTTCAAATCTTGATAGCTATAAGGAAATCATCTAAGAAGTGGTGAAATATGGGTGAACTATTTGAGGTGAAAGAATTTGATAAGATTATCGCAAACGCAGATTTTAAAGACGATGACAATTTCAAATATTTACATGAGGATGTTTTTAATGATCTTGTTAACTTTATTCAAAAATTTGATGGAGATAAAGAAAATGCTGATATATTGGGCTTTATGCGTGTAGGGTATAAAAGAAATGTAGGAAATACGATCACAATTAAAAACTATGTTGGTTTAATTCAGATGAGAAATGGTAATCAAATACAAGTGCTTCCAAAGATAAGCTTTTGTAATGGCGAAGATAAAGGAAATGATAAAACGAAGAGAACTTTTTTAAAAATGCTCAGCACCATGAAGGACTTCCCATGTAAAGTGTTTAATGACGCTTTACTTAAAGTAGATAAAATGAATTTATATGAAATATTTATAAATATGTATTTGCAAGAAGTAAGACAGCTTGTAAAACGCGGAATTAAGTCAGCCTACGTGCAACAAGAAGATAATCTTAAATATTATAAAGGAAAGCTGTTGATAAATAAGCATATACAAAAAAATATAGTACACAAAGAACGGTTCTATGTTGCATATGATGAATTTCATCCAAACAGAGCAGAAAACAAACTAGTGAAAGCTACATTATTAAAACTACAAAAGTTAACGAATAGTGCACAAAATTCTAAAGAAATTCGTCAGTTGCTTACAGCCTTTGAGATGGTGGAGCCGTCTGTAAATTATCAGAAAGACTTCTCTAAAGTTCATATCGATAGAAACACTAGTGATTATAGAATGCTCATGCAGTGGTCAAAGATATTCCTTATGAATAAGAGTTTCACAACATTTTCTGGTAATGATCAATCAAGGGCATTACTGTTTCCTATGGAGAGTGTTTATGAAAGTTATGTTGCCCATAATATCAAAAGGATAATGGGATCAGATGGATGGAATATTACCACTCAGGATAGAAGTTATTATTTATTTATGGAACCAAGAAAACAATTTTCACTTCGTCCAGATATTGTTCTTAAGAAAAAAGATAGAATTATTATTATGGATACAAAGTGGAAGAAATTAATTAGCAATGAAAGAAAAAATTATGGAATTTCGCAGACAGATATGTACCAAATGTATGCCTATTCTAAAAAATATGGAACCTCAGAAATATGGCTTTTATATCCAATAAATGATGATATGCGTGAACGTGATGACATATGTTTTGATTCTGGCGATGGAACAGTTATTAAAATTTTTTTTATAGATGTTGCAAATATTGAAGATAATATTATAAAACTGAAAGAGAAAGTTGATTCTATTAATCTTGTATCAAACGAGAAACTAAGTTGTAAGAGAAAAAGATAATATTATCAGATTATAATGCCACATTACAAGGAAAAGTTTCTTATGCAGTGAACGCTATATCCCTTTGCTTCTTCTTCTAAACTACGCGCATCATGAAAATAATCAAAAAATCCTTTCATGAGGTGACGAATGAATGCCTTCTATGGTACTATTATATGGCTTATAGAGATGGAGGCGTTATTATGGCTTTTTTACCAACAACACGCGAGGAAATGCTGGAACAGGGATATGAACAAGTAGATTTTGTTTATGTTAATGGGGATGCTTATGTGGACCATCCTTCCTTTGGTTGTGCCATCATTACCAGAGTTTTACAGGCGTATGGCTATAGCTGTGCAATCTTAGCTCAACCGGATTGGCATAAGGATGAAGAATTTTTACAATTCGGAGAACCACGGTTAGGTTTTCTAGTATCTGCCGGCAATATTGATTCTATGGTGAATCACTATTCTGTAAATAAACGCCGACGTGATCATGATTCTTATAGTGATGATGGTGTCATGGGAAAACGCCCGGATCGTCCTACGATTGTATACACTCAAATCTTGAAACGACTGTTTCCACATAAACCGGTATTGATTGGTGGTATTGAGGCTAGCTTACGGCGCCTATCGCATTATGATTATTGGGATGATGCTGTACGACGCAGTATTCTGATGGATTCACAGGCAGATTTATTGATGTATGGCATGGGAGAAAATACGATTGTTGAGGTTGCAGATGCTTTGGCAAGTGGCTTAGCAGCAAAGGATCTATGTTATATACGCGGTACTTGCTGGAAAACCAAAAGTTTGGAGTATTTGAGTGATTATATCTTGTTGCCTAGCTATGAGGAAGTAAAAGCGGATAAGCGCACTTATGCCAAGAGTTTTCATATCCAGCATGAAAATATTGATGCCATTGCGGCAAGTGTATTGGTAGAGCCTTATGATGGTTGGTATGTTGTACAAAATCAACCACCATTGCCATTGACACAGGAAGAGATGGACTTTACCTATTCCTTGCCATATGAACGCACCTTCCATCCAAAATATCATTATATCCCGGCAATTGAAGAAGTGCAGTTTTCCATCGTATCCAATCGTGGCTGCTTTGGCTCCTGTGCTTTCTGTGCCATCACCCATCATCAGGGACGTGTGATTTCTACACGTAGTAAGGAAAGTATTGTTGAAGAAGCAAAACGCATAACCGAGATGCCGAATTTCAAGGGGTATATTCATGATGTAGGAGGGCCTACAGCTAATTTCTCACGAGAAGCTTGTGATAAGCAGCGAGAATTTGGGGCCTGTAAGAAACGAGAATGTTTATTTCCAAAGCCGTGTGGCAACATGGTAGTGGATCACAGTCGTTATTTGGATATCTTGCGTTCCGTTCGTGAATTACCTAAAATTAAGAAAGTTTTTATTCGTTCTGGTATTCGTTATGATTATCTGATGCAGGATAAGAATGATGAGTTCTTTGATGAATTGGTAAAATATCATATCAGCGGACAGTTGAAGGTAGCTCCTGAACATATCAATGCGGCTGTGTTAGATAAAATGGGAAAACCACGCAAGGAGCTCTATTTAAAATTTGTTGAAAAATTTAAAGAGAAGAATGAACAGTTCCATATGGATCAATATATTGTGCCTTATTTGATGAGTTCACATCCAGGCAGCGATTTACAGGCAGCCATAGAATTGGCTTGTTATTTAAAGAAGATCCATTATACACCGAAACAGGTACAAGATTTCTATCCAACACCGGGAACACCGGCTACTTGTATGTATTACACCGGTTTGGATCCTAAGACGATGCGTCCGGTTTATGTAGCGAAGACTTGGGAAGAAAAAGCAATGCAGCGTGCCTTGATGCAATTTACATATCCACAAAATTATGATCTGGTGTACAAAGCATTAAAAAAAGCAGGAAGAGAAGATTTGATTGGCAATGGACCAAAGTGTTTGATCTCGTATCGTCGTCCATCCGCTAATAACTTTTCACACAAACAAGCAAAAGGGAAAGACAAGACAATGAATAAAAAGAACGCAGGAACAAAGAAAAGGCAAACGCACATAAAAGAGAAAGGAATGCGCAGCGATGAAATTGTTTCGTGAAATTATCATCATCTTTGGCATTAGCTATATTGGAGAATGTCTGTCCACGCTTTTACATTTACCCTTGCCAGGTAGTCTAGTAGGAATGCTGTTACTGTTGTTACTGTTGTCTTTTCGTATTCTGCGGCTGGATATGATCGCAACAGTTTCGGATTTTTTGTTAGGACATCTACCATTTTTCTTTATTCCGGCTGGTGTTGCTTTGATGGCAAAATTTTATCATATCGCCGATATTTGGATTCCAATCCTCTTAATCTGCATGGTGACTACAGTGATTACGATGGGGTTGAGTGGATGGAGCATGCAACAGGTGATGGAGAAATGGGGGAAAAAGCATGGATGAACTTATCAATACCCCTATGTTTGGCATCTTATTGTCATTGCTTGCTTTTGAAATAGGGTTATTTATCCAAAAGAAAACAAAGCTCTTATTTCTGAATCCGTTACTGATTGCCATCGCTCTTATCATTATCGTGTTGCTGATTAGTAACATTCCATTAGAAAGCTATCAGCTTGGTGGCGATATTATCAATCTGTTTTTAGGACCGGCGACAGTTGTTTTAGCGGTTCCTTTGTATCAACAGTTACATAATCTGAAAAATTATTTTGTTCCTATCATGATAGGAATTTGTGTGGGGATCTTAGTTGGTATGATTTCAACGATATCTTTATGTCTTTTAACTCATTTTGATGCTGACATCATTGCTTCTTTAGTTCCTAAATCAATCACAACGCCGATTGGAATTGAAGTAAGTGCACAGCTGGGTGGGATACCTGCTATCAGTGTATTGACAATTTTAGTTACTGGGATTTTTGGAGCAGTTGCAGCGGATGTCGTTTTTCGTATTTTTCATATCAAACATCCTGTCGCAAAAGGAATTGCTTTGGGAACTAGCGCTCATGCCATTGGTACGACTAAGGCTTTATCGTTAGGCAAAGTAGAGGGTGCGATGAGCTCTTTGGCAATAGGCGTCAGCGGTATTATCACCGTCATGATAGCTCCGTATGTATGGAATATCGTAATGTCGATTTTATAAAAAAAGGAAGTCCATGTTATCATGCAATTTTTTGGATGATCATGTTGCTTCCTTTTTTAATGTGTTTTTATATCTTTATCACTATTTTTTCATTATGCTTGCTTATGGAGAAATCGCTTTTTCATAGACCTCAAGTTCTTTGCACATCTGCTTTATCAGCTGCCATTGTGTCTCATCCAGGATGCCATTGACTGGAAGGCCGAGCAGTCGCTGAAAGCTTTTTATGGCTTGTCTTGTTGTTTGAGCATTTTCCATAGCACAGTAAGGAATCGTAGGATAATAGGCATGCAAGATGTTCAGCTTTTCTGTTAATGTGTTTAATTGTTCTGTTGTTGCTATGGATAGGGGGGTGAACAAAGGCAAAGAGCCAGCAGTATGCTGCATGATGGTAAAAGCAAGCTCATATGCCCATTGTATCGTAAATGGGGTCAAATGATCCATGCAAGGAAGATGCCAATACCTGTGGAAGGCAAGAAGTGCTTCCATGCTGTCATGGTTCCATTGACCATTCTGCTCAGCGATGATAGGCAATGCCTGGTGAAAGCTGGATATGATATGGTATTGTTGTTGAAACTGTAATCGATAGGTTTTTTTCTGCTCATCAGATAGAGCAGTAATAGGATTTTTTTGATTACTATAAGCATTAAAATAGTGTACGGCTTTTGCTAAAAGGTCAGGATAGAAGCAATAAGTGGCAGTTGCAGCTTTACCACCTTCATCTGTTGTGGAGTCTTGTTCCTGCAAGCTCAACAGTTTCATAATGGCAGCTTCAAGTTGTTCATCAGATGAGGTAGGATTCATCTTTTCACTTAAAAGGTGCATTAATTTACTGATGACGGGTTGAAAAACACCGGCAGGGAAACAAGAAACAGGTGGGTCATGGGCAAAGCATAGACAATCTTTTGTCACTTGATGAGTATTGCCTTTTTGGGTATTTGTACGCATCAAAGTTAATAGACAACTTCGTTCATTCGCATACAGGATGACTTTTTGCTGTAAATTACGATAGTTTCCTATACGTATATCAACCAGATATTCCACAGGGTTTTTACCATCCACATAAAGGGGAATCCAGGAAGTCATACCATAAGCATCACTTAACAGAAAATCTTCAAATACCAGAATGTTTTGTTGTTTGCGATAAATACGTATGCAGGCTTGGGCAACAGGTGAAAAGGTTTCCTGTGTCATGACATGAACTTGTAAATATGCGGTTGCGATTGTTTCACCTCCCCTACATTACGGTATGTTTCACTAGACAAAGGGCATGGGTGGAATGCCTAGCAAAAGCAAAAATGGAAGGAAATGGAATGATAACCTTTTCAATATGTGAATTATGTGAGAAGTATAGAGTTTTGATGTTGAAAACAGCAAAGGTATTGACGTTATAAAAGGCAAGGTGTATATTCATCACATAAACTATTTCATGCGTGAAATAATAGGAAGTGAGGACGCTGTTATGGGCAATGAGGAACGTATTGTTCGTTTGATCAGAACGATAACTGCACATTTGCATAGCTGTATGAATCGCTGTTATGAAGATTATGGAATGACGGGTATTCAAGGGCTTGTACTGATGGAAGTAGCAAATGATGAAGAATGTAAACTGGGGGCATTGGCACAGCGCTTGCTAATGACGAATTCAAATCTATCCGCCATTATCAAACGAATGGAAGAGCATGGTTGGATACGCAGATGCCGTTCACCTCAGGATGAGCGTATTGTCTATGTACGCTTAAGCAATGAGGGCGCAGCTATTCTTGCGGATATTAAAAAGCGTATGGATGCTAAGTTGGACTTTCTGAAGCAAGAAGATGAAGAAAGTATTAAGCAAATGATACAGAGTCTGAAACGACTTGATGATCTTTTGCAGGAGGTTACCTATGAATAAGCAGAAAAAGCCATTATATTACTATTATTTAATCATCTTAATCGTTCTGTTAGGAATTAATCTTGTATTTACTATGTTTCGTGGGGATAAAATTAAAAACGTGAACTACAATGATTTTATGAAACAAATTGAACAGCATCAGATAAATGAAGTAGAAATAGGTGATCAGAATATTACGTATTCACTTAAAGGGGAAACGAAACAGCTGTATAAAACAGAAACGATGGAAACAGATACGAGTTTATCACAGCGCTTATATGATGCCGGAGCTAAATTTACGCGTATTCATACGAAAGAAATGAATCCTTTGTTATCTTTTCTATTGACATTTATCTTACCGGTTGCTTTCTTATGGTGGCTAGGTAATCGGATGTTTAAAAAGATGCAGAAGAAAATGGGTGGCGATGCCATGAGTTTTGGCGGTGGTTTTGGTAATTTTGGCAAAAGCGATGCTAAAATTTATGTAAAAAGTCAAAGCGGTAAAACCTTTCGTGATGTAGCAGGACAGGAAGAGGCGAAGGAATCCTTACAGGAAATGGTTGACTTTTTAAAGGATCCAGAAAAATATAGTAAGATTGGTGCACAAATGCCAAAAGGGGCATTATTAGTAGGTCCACCGGGTACCGGTAAGACGTTATTAGCCAAAGCTGTTGCCGGAGAAGCCAATGTGCCTTTCTTCTCTATATCCGGTTCCGAATTTGTTGAAATGTTTGTTGGACGCGGAGCTGCCCGAGTACGTGATTTATTTAAACAGGCTCGTGAAAAAGCTCCATGCATCGTTTTTATCGATGAAATTGATACGATAGGGAAAAAGCGAGATGGAGCAGGCGTTGGTGGAAATGACGAACGAGAACAGACGTTAAATCAGTTATTAGCCGAAATGGATGGTTTTGATGGCAGTACCGGTGTTATCATCCTAGCTGCGACCAATCGTCCGGAATCCTTAGATCAGGCATTGTTGCGTCCGGGACGATTCGATCGCCGCATTCCGGTGGAATTGCCTGACTTGCATGGACGTGAAGCAATTTTACAAGTTCATGCGAAAGATGTTAAAATCAGTAAACAAGTTGATTTCCGCGCGATTGCCAGAGCTACAGCAGGGGCCAGCGGTGCAGAACTTGCTAATATTATTAATGAAGCAGCTTTGATTGCTGTAAAAGATCATCGTAATCAAGTATTGCAGAAGGATTTAGAAGAAGCTGTTGAAATTGTGATTGCCGGTTATGAACGTAAAAATGCTGTGATTTCAGCGAAAGAAAAACTCATTGTATCCTATCATGAAATTGGTCATGCCTTAGTAGCAGCCCGCAGTAAACATTCCATGCCAGTCGCAAAAATTACGATTGTACCAAGAACAAGTGGAGCTCTTGGCTATACTATGCAGGTACCGGAAGATGAAAGTAATTTGATTACTAAGGATGAGGCTTTTACGAAAATCGTAACATTCTGTGGTGGACGAGCTGCGGAAGAATTGATTTTCCATTCCATTACCAGTGGTGCAGCAAATGATATCGAACAGGCAACCAAAATTGCCAGAAGTATGATCACTCGTTTAGGAATGAGTGAACAGTTTGGCATGACTGCTTTAGAAACAGTGAATAATCGCTATCTTGGACAAGATGCGACACTTGCTTGCAGTGATCAAACGGCAACCAAAATTGATGAAGAAGTAGTGAAACTGATACAGGATGCATATCAACAAGCATATCGAATACTTGAAGAAAATAAAGATAAATTGCATGAGCTGGCAAAGTTCTTATATGAAAAAGAAACGATTACCGGTGAGCAGTTTATGGCAATTTTGAATCGCCCGCGGCAAATTGAAACAAGCGCGGTGCAGAAATAAAGAAAACGTCATAGGACAGGATGCATGTCAACAGCAACTGTGTTATGACGTTTTTTATTTACTTAATCAGATTCTTTAAGAAAGCCTTTTCCCCAATAGCCAACAGGATCTTTCAACAATAACTTCTTAAAATCATTTGCCGGCATTGGTTTAGCAAAGACATATCCCTGAATGATATCACAGCCACATTTTTCTAAGAAGTACACTTGATCAGGCTCTTCAATACCTTCTGCAACGACCGCGATATGAAGCTGTTTCGCCAAATGAATAATATGGGAAACAATGATGCGAGCTTTCTCTATAGAAGCACCTTTGCGAAAGAATAAGATATCTAATTTTATGACCTGAATAGGAAGTTCTTTTAATGTATTCAAGGAAGAATAGCCCGCACCGAAATCATCAATTGAACAAAGGAATCCATGAGTACGCAGTTCACTGATCTTGGCACTTAATAATGCATGGTCTTCAATCGCTAGACTTTCGGTGAATTCCAATTCTATCACATCATCACAAAGTTCATATTGTTCTTTTATCGAAACATAATAGCTTATGAAATCTTCCTGGAAAATGTCTAATCTTGAAACATTGACTGCTAGATGAATGCGATGTGTGTGATTTTCAAAATAATCGTGCAGCCATTTGCAGGCAGAAGCAAACATATAACGATCTAAAAGAACAATGAATCCATTACGTTCAAATATCGGAATAAAGTCATTTGGAGGAATGATGGTTCCATCACTTTTTTGCCAGCGTACCAAAACTTCTCCACCCATGATGCGATGATTATGATGGGTATCCGTTTTAGGCTGTATATACATCTTAAATTCACCATTCTTCAAGGCAAGCTGCATTTGACTTTCAATCTCATTAACATGTAGGATATTTTGACGAATGGTATCGGAATAAAATGCTTGCCGTATTTCACGATTTGCTTTTATTGACTGTTGCGCCATCTTAGCACGGTTATACATCTTATTTACACTTAACACATCTTCTGGTTTTGTTACACAGTAAAAACCAATTGCAAATGAAATAGGGAAAGAATGTGTATTGCAATGCTCTTTCGCAATAACAGCTTTCATGATATGTTCATGCCATTCGATTAATTGGTTAGGTTCTTGGAAAAAACGTATACCCGTAAAATGATCGGCACTTTCACGACAGAAGAAATCATGTGTTTGCATATTGGCAAGTAGGCAATTGCACATGATTTTTAATAAAGCATCACCGGCCTCATAGCCAAAGGTGTCATTATAGATTTTAAAATTATCAATATCCCCATACCAAAAGGCGAATGGTTGAAATGCGTCTTTTCTTTGGATTATCTGTTCTTCCACATCTATAGAAAATTTGACAAAGTTTGATATACCGAGCACAGGATCTGCAAAGGCTAGTCTTTCAAGATGTTGCTTTGTGCGATTGTGCGTGCGATTAATAAGGTAAAAGAGTAGTAAAAAGATCAATAAGGCAAAGCCTGTTAACAGAATGGTTCCATAGATCAGCGCATGATCTGCATTAATCATATTTTCATTTACGATACTTAATAAATACCAATCGTTATACGATAATGGTGTATATAAGCACCAATAAGTTTGTTTATCCTCATCATATGTGAAGAAATGTGATGTTTTATCTTTGAGGTTTTGATGAATACTTGTTAATTGTTCTTCACTAAGATTACCAATATCCCCTATATTTTCCACCGTCGCTGATTTCATAGAACGAATGATATAAGTGCCGTTGCTGTCAATGATATTGGAATAGCCACTGTGACTGAAGATGGCATTATCCAAAACACTCCGCAGTCGCTCAGTTTTATCAGCCGCTAGTAACACACCGATATTTTGATTATTACTGATAATAGGAACACTATAATAATTGAGATAGTTATTACTGAAAGGATCTTTCAATGTCTTAGAAATGGTAAGTTTTCCTTGCATACCTGATTGAAAAATAGGAGAGGAACTAAAATCAACCTTATGATGAATGGTGCCATCTAAATCAACCATGTCGGCTTTCCCATTGCTATGAATGATACCCATGCGATAAAACGCGTTGCGATCATTGATCTTACGGATAATAGGAAGTAAATGTTTTAAATCCATAACTTTCATTTCACCAAGTGTAAGTGCCACACCGTCAAGGGTTTCCATATTATTCGCTATTTGTTCGTTAACCGTTGTCTTCATATTTTCTACAGACTCTTCAAAATAAGCAATATTTTTCTGATTGCTTTCTTTCATCATATAGAAAATAAAACCGACACCTGAGACGAAAAAGCACAGGCATAATATAAGAATAATACGATAATATCTACTTGCTTTTTTTGTTACCATGACTATCTCCTATATAAATCATCATCCGATATCCCTTACATCGGTTATAGTTCTTACATTATAGCATGGATTATGTAAAGAGTGGTACTAGAATAAGAATTCCTATCTATTCACTTTATTTTTAGCATATATCATGTATATATCATACTTCTACAAGTAATCTGTAATGAATGAAGATAACAATTATCGAAAAAATAAGATACCACCTTCAGCAAATGAAAAGAAATAAAAAATATAGCATTACTCTTTCAGTTACCATCCTATGGAATTAAGCATAAAAGAAAAGAAGGGTTTCGCTTTCATAATAAAGCATTGTGAAAAAGCGGAATGAAATGCTATAATACCACTAGACGACAATAGGAGGGAAGCACATGCCAAATATTATCACGCACAAAATATTTGCTGAAGAGGTATTAAAACAATTAGAAAAACAAGATATTCGCTCAATTATTGAAAAACATCCGCAAAGCTATTATATTGGCAGTAACGGACCGGATTTTCTGTTTTTTTCGCATAGTAAGCCTTGGGAGGCATATAAGAGCCATGTCTTAAATCATCTAGGGAGCCGTATGCATGCAACCCATATCAACGCTTTTTATGAAACTGCACTGCGCTGTGTGAAAGCTCAGGAAAACATACAAATAAAAGAAACAATGATGGCATATTTGTTTGGACATTTATGTCATTGGGCATTAGATAAAACAACACATCCTTATATTTTTTATCGTACCGGGAACTGTAAAGGAAAAAGTGCCGGATATCATCACCGTTTTGAATCTATGATGGATACCATGATGTTAGAAAAATATAAGGGTATTAATATTAAAGAATTCCCTTGTTATGAAATTTGTGAATATGATGAAGATATACTAAAGGCTATTGCCAGGATATATGTTCCTAGCGCAAAAGAAGTATATCATGTAGATGTAAAGGTACATGACATTCGAGAAGCCTTAAATTCCTGGTATGATATTCAAAAATTATTGTATGATCCTAATAATTTGAAATATCCCATTGTTAAAGGTGTGGAAACTTTGTTTAGACAACCATGGAAGATCAGTGGCAATATCGTTAAAACAAAGATTGATGAACGCTATGATATCTTAAATGAAGAAAAACGCGAATGGCTGCATCCTTGTGATTCTACTATGCGATCAAATGCATCCTTCCTTGAGTTATTCCAAGAGGCGCAATCGTTAGCAGTTGCAGTAGTGGAAAAGGCCTATGGATGTATAGAATATGATGCAAATGTCCAAAGTGTTATGGATATTTTACAAAATCAGGCATATGATACTGGTATGGATGGCAATCCTAAGATGCAGTATTTTGATGTCATCTATGAGCATTAGCAGCATATATGCTGCTTTTTTAAACGGAGGTGTATGATTTGAAGAGTTTTGATCTGCATGCAGATATCGGCTACGATATTATGCAAAAGAAAAATAAGGGATATAAAGAGAATATTTTAAAAACGTATCATCTGCCTAAATTTGAGCAAGGAGAAATCGCTTATATTTGCATGGCATCTTTTTTTGATGGGCATGAAGATTGGACGGATATGCAGGATATGATCCAAAGTACCAAAAAAGCCATACAGGAGTGCGAAGATGTCTGTCTTCTTTTGCAAGCAGAAGACTTTTTTGTACCTGCTAAGGTTCATGCCATTATGAGTGTAGAAGGAATGTGTGGAATCAAGGAGCATCCGCGTGAAAAGATACGTTGGATGTATGAACAGGGTGTGCGTTTGGCGTCCTTTTGCTGGAATGATGAAAATGCGCTGGCAACCGGTGTGAAAGGTGATACACAACGTGGACTTACGGCAATGGGAAAAGAAGCATTGGACGAAATGGTGAAACTGAATATGGTCATTGATGTCTCACATGCAAATGAAAAAACTTTCTGGGATATTCTTTCTCATCCTAAGGCCAATATCATCGCGAGTCATTCTAATGTTCGGGAATTGTGTGATCATCCACGTAATCTTAAGAATGAACAGATTGAAGCATTGCTGAAACGTGGCACTTTGATTGGTATGAATACAGCACCACAATTTGTGCATAGCAATAAAGAAAAACAGGATGTTGCCCATCTTGTACAGCACATGGTCTGGTTAAAAGAGTTTCATCATAATAAGGTTGATAGCATTGCTTTTGGCTTTGATTATATGGATTTTTATGAGGAACAATATGATTATTTAAAGGGTGCGAAGGATTGTACGCAGACTGGTAATATCCTTCAGGAAATGCGTAAGTATTTTAGTGAAGAGGAGATTGCAGCAATTGCATATCGTAATGCATGCGATTATTTTAAAAAGATTTGGCAGGCCCATAATGCCATATAGAAACATTCAAAAAAGAAAGTTTTCAGGTAGATTAAAATTCACCTTAAGACTTTCTTTTTTTGAAACAATTTATTTGTAGGAAGACGTTCTTACTTGGTCATTTGTGCTAGCAAATGTACCAGTTTGTGATAGGCAAGCTCCATATCGTCTATATGCAATACACATGTTTCCATGGGGCAGATACCATCTTTTTTGCGATTGATGATATTTGGTACAAGTAGTTCGTAATGAACAAGAATATGATGTGCTTGTAAAAAATGCAGTGCCGGTTCTGATATCACACTAGCATGAACTTCTTTGATGCCCCCGAATACCAACATCATTGCTGCCGCTTTGCCAATCACTTTATCTGCGATTTGCGCATCTTTCAATACACCCTTATCAAGGAGGGTTAGAATGGGGCGTATTCCATCAGCCTTTTCTTTATAAATATGATTGTTTTGTGATACTATACAGGATAAGTGTTCTTCCTTTAAAATTTTCATCAGGCTTTCCATTTTTTTCTTTTCCTTTCTTACAAATAGTTTGCATAAAAAAAGCGAAACTTCCATGATCGCCCTTACAGTACAAGTCTATCATATTTTATCTAAAAATGATAGTCTAGTAAAAGGAATTTTTTTGACTATAATAAAGGTATAAATACAAGGAGGGATTTTATTATGAAAGTCCAGATCTACGGTAAGAACATTACGGTAACTCCAGCAATCGCTGAGAAAATTGAGAAGAAGTTAAATCATCTCGAAAAGTATTTCATCATTGATGAGAATGTGATTGCAAATGTGGTAGTTCGGGTGTATCCGAACAAACAGAAAATAGAGGTGACGATTCCAACAAAGTTTGCAGTTCTGCGTGCAGAAGTTGTGCATGATGACTTATATGCAGCCATTGACTTGGCTATCGACAAACTGGAAGATCAGATTCGCAGACAAAAAACAAGATTAACGAGAAAGAACAAAGAGAAATTGGCGTATGCGTTTCTTGAAACAGAGGAATTAGATGAAGAGTATGATGAAGCGGATGAAGTCGTTAAGACAAAATCCATTGTCCCAGACACCATGGAATTAGATGAAGCAATTATGCGTATGGAAATGTTGAATCATAATTTCTTTATTTATCGCGATGATGAAACAAAGGAAATTGCCGTTGTCTATAAACGTCATGATGGTGGCTATGGCCTAATTGAAACGGAATAAACATAATGAAAGAAAGTGTGCAATCGCACACTTTTCTAATGGTTTCTTGTTTGTTTAATGGTAGGTGTTTGTTAAATGATAAGGTTTCTTTGTGCCAATAGACTATAACATGCCGAATCAAGCATATAGATCAACATTGCTATGAAGCGTAGGTGCTTGTAGGACTTGACCGCTTTGTTTAGGGAAGATAAGTAAGGAAAAGATAGACTTAAGACCGTGTGGAAATCAAATAAAATTGTAACACGTATTTGAAACTGTTATAATAAGAAAAAGCAGGTATATTTGAAGTGATTTTTTCCTTGTATCATAGTAGTGCTGTTCTTGTTAGAAGGTATATTGTAAAATAAAAGGAATGGAGAGATCATATGTTAATATCTAATGGAAAACAAAAATTAACAAGTTTTACAAAAAACTATAAAGAAGCTGTTATAGAAATAACATCAGGTGTATGGTTCGTTTTTGGCGTGGGGCATAGTAATGCTATTTTTATTGAAGGTGCTACAAGTATTCTTCTGATTGATACTTTAGATTCTTTAGAACGTGGCAAAAAATTGGCAAATATCATTCGAAATCATACAGAAAAGAAAGTTAAAACCATTCTTTACACACATGGACATCCGGATCACAGAGGTGGCGCAGGTGCTTTTTCAGAAAGTGTTTCGGAGATTATTGCATTTGAGCCTAAGATGGCGGAATTAGAGAAAACAGCTTTTTTAAAGGATATTCAAACTTTACGAGGGGCAAGACAGTTTGGTTATGCGCTAGATGATAATGAAGCCATTTCTCAAGGAATTGGGATACGTGAGGGAGTTGTTTATGGTGAACAGCGTGCTTTTGTTTCACCGACCACTTGTTATCAGCAAGATAAAGTCATTAGAGAAATTGATGGTATACAATTAGAGCTAGTTAGACTTGTTGGCGAATCTGAGGATCAGATGATGATATGGCTTCCTCAAAAAGAAGTTTTATGTTGCGGGGATAACTATTTTGGTTGTTTTCCAAACCTATACGCTATTCGTGGCGGACAATATCGAAACCTTGCGACATGGATTAACAGTATCGACTTTATGTTATCTTATCCTGCTAAATATCTTTTAGCTGGACACACAGCTTTGATACAGGGAAAAGAAAAAATTCATGAAGTACTAACGAATTACAAGAATGCGATGGATTATGTCTTGAGTGAAACACTGAAAGGTATGAATGAAGGCAAAAATGCAGAACAATTAGCTTCTGAAATTCATTTACCAGCTGAATATGCTGACTTACCATATTTAGGTGAATATTATGGTTGTGTAGAGTGGACAGTAAGAGAAATCTATGCGGCTTATTTAGGCTGGTTCGATGGAAATCCAACCAATCTTCACCCTCTTTCTCCTGAGCAAAAAGCAAGTAAAACGGTTAAATTAATGGGAGGAAAAGAAAATGTGTTTGCAGCTGCGCAAACAGCGCTTAAAGACAGAGATTATCAATGGTGTTTAGAACTTTGTGATTTGCTGATACAAATAGATATAGATAAAACTATATTGGAAATAAAAGCAACTGCATTAGAGAAAATTGCAGAATATGAAACAAGTGCCAATGGACGGCACTACTATATCGCTTGTGCTAAAGAATTAAGAAATAAAATTTCAAAAGAATTTCCTGACAATGATGTTGTCTTATAAGGACAAACGAGTGCTTTGCACTAAACGATTGATAAAAATGGATCTTTCCAGAAGAGAATCCCTACTGGAAAATGGGTAATTGAAAAATAGGAATTAAAAAATGGAGATTTCCAAAATGACGATACATAGTAACCATTTAGAATCCACTTTTACAAAGCTAACCTAAAGTAAGAAAGAACCTAGAGGAGTCATCGTACAGTTGTTAAGGTTAGGCAGTGTCTTTCATCTAGGTACTATATTTATTAATGAAAAGCACAAGGTGTCTATCAATAATTGGCACCTTATGTTTTTTATATTATCTGTTATGAAATCTTATTTCAATGATCATGTTATGATAGCGGCTTTGTGGGAAAGCCGATTTCTTAATAGGTACATAGATAAAATATTTTTTATACAGATAATCATATATGAAATGTAACTTATGTTAAAGAAGAAATGTTTGTAACTTCATTAAAATACATCAATATAAACTACCATTGATTGCTCTTACTTTGTTTTATTTTCAACAATTTTTTTAAAACGATTTCGATATTCGGCTGCCAAAGTATTGTCTTGAAAATGCTGCATGCTACCTTCTTTTTTTATACCGAGTTGCATGAAGATGGCATCACATTCTTCAATTTCTAAATATGTATGCTCTTCATAACGTTTTTCATGTGCCGCATTTGGCATAGAAATATCAATCTTTTTACCATCCTTCAGATAAAGAAAATAATAGAAATCACCTTTATTGCGTTGCGATAAGAAGGATTTGGCTGATTGAAAACCAGTTTTTACTTTTGTGATATTTTGATAATCATTTGTTTGCAGGATAGGTGCATACCAGCGTGCTGTTTCAAGATGTGATGGATATAGCACATTGATGTTTGTTAAAGATATATAAAGAACGATGAGATTTACAAAGAGCATAAGGAAACGGTAGCGTTTCAGTTTGTGAAAGATGACTTGATAGTCTTCAAAATCAATATTATGCGTTTTCTTGGCAATGTAGGCGCCATTTATGACCATCGCTTCAATGAGGAAGAAAAAGGGAAGGATATCGGCAAGCATCGTGGAACTCCACAGTATGTAGCCATCTTTAAGATAAAGCAGCTCTTTTAGCCACTGTATGACAAAGATGAATAAAAATCCTATGCATAAAGAAAAAGGCAACCACAAGAGTAAGATCCATCCTCTCTTTTTCCGTTCTTTAAATTGGTGTCTTGTAGTAAAATACTTACGCCATAATAATGTTAGCACGCTCATGTCAGCAAGGGAAAGTAAGGTAAGTAATCCTTGGTATGCTGTATTATGTTCATCTATTTTAAGAAATAAAGTTAGAATTGGGCCACTAAGAATGAGAGTCCATACAACATAAAAAAGCGGGGAATGCTGTGTAAGCATTTGGACATCTTCGTGTAATTGTTGGAATTCATCCGTTTCGATTTCCTTTAAAGTTTGTAGCCATGCAGATAATGCAGAGGCATCACTTTTCTGAAAAGATTTTTGCATATCATATAAAATAGATAGGCGAAGATCTTCTTGCCATTTCTGTTTTTCCAACATATGAATTTGTTTTTCTAATAACTCTACTAGCGTACATTTTCCGTCTGTAACATCCTTAATAGCAGCTATAGAACAACCACATTTTCTTAATAAAGCAATTGTTTGTAATTGCGTTAAATCTTCTTCGCCATACTCGCGATAGGCATTTTCACCACGTTTGATCTGTAATAGGCCCTTAGTTTCATAATAGCGTATCGTCTTGGCAGAGATGCCACTCAATTTTTCAATTTCTCCAATTTTCATAGCTATGCTCCTTCTTTTATAGAGGTAGTAAACACCTTCTAGCAGCTGGAAGGTCAAGGAAAAAGTAAACTTTTTGCTATATTTACGACATTTTTATATCATCTTGTGATTGTTGTTGCTTCACATGTCACTTTTTGCGATAAATAAAAAACCCGCTTGCATCAGCGGGTAATACACATATGGCGTCCACGAAGGGATTCGAACCCCTGACCGTGCGCTTAGAAGGCGCATGCTCTATCCAACTGAGCTACGTGGACAACAATCAATGCCTAATTATAATAGCAAATTTCATATTGAATTTCAATATATAATTTGTTTTTTTTCATTTCTGAACAGTTTTTCCAACCATAGTATACAAAGAATGTTAAGTGTAAAGTGAGATATATGCACCCTCAAATATGAAAAGTCAATCATATGTATTAATACTTTTTGTAAAATAGTAGTATGTGTTTGGCATTTTTAAAATATCATATCCTTATATAATATAGCGGTTTGTAAAAGAAAATTCGCTTTTATGATTTTAAAGAAAATAAAAGTATTTTCATTTTTAGGGATTTTACTGCATGAAGTGTGTACGTTACCTAGAAAGACTGTTGTAAAAGCAGGATGGGCAAAGGAAAATCATCACATGAGAAATGAAAATAACACACTTTATGTGATAACGGACAAAAAATGCGTGAAATTGGCGCAACTATGGACATACTAATTGATAAAACAAGGTAAATATGCTATATTAATGTATGTTTGGTCGTAAAGGAGATACCATGGATACTTATTATGAAGATATTCTAAAAAAAGTAGAAATGCAGATGGAACAACATGACCATCAAGCTGCTTACCAGATTCTTGAGGAAGAGCTTTCCATGCCTTATATTCCTAAGGAATATGAACAGCGTTTGATCGATCTTTATAATGCCTGTCGCAGTGAGTTGCAACCACAAGCACAGCGAAGCTATAGTGAAGAGGATATTGAAATGCTGCTAAAGGGTTCCTTGGAAGAACAGTTTCTTGCGATTGAACAGTTAAGAAAAAGTAATATTCGTAATCATCTGGATGCGATACGCGATTACCTTGGCAATGCGCCACACTACTTAATTCGCTCTTATCTAATTGAAGCGATGATGGAACAAAACATCAGTGACGAGTTCACAATTGAGATGGATGGGTTAGTCATAACCTTTGCTCCATGCTTTATTGAGCCGCCAATGGAGAGTGATGGTGTCATACAAGCAGTCGCATACCTAAAGGATTGGTTTGAAAGCGATAATCCGACATTCACGATGATGTGTGTGGAAACACTAGTAAAAGAGGCATATCTTCGATTGCCATACAATATCGAAGAAGATGATGCTTTGGGAATTGCAATCGGTGTTGCACAATATGTCTTTGCGGCACATGAAGAAATGGATGCTTTTGCAATATTTCTGAATGAAAAAGGACTTGCGCGAAACAGTGGTTATGAATTATTATTAAGTAAGCATGAAATTTAAACATGTGAAAATCGTATTGGGTACGTAGGAGGTATGAACATGAGTTCAACATGGGAATTAAAAGAAAAATCAACAGGTGAATTAACAACAACTGTAGAAGGAGATGCTTGGAAAGCTGCTCAAAAGAAAGCATTTGGCAAACTTTCTAAGAAAGTAAATCTGCCAGGCTTCCGTAAAGGACATGCTCCTGAGGCACTGGTTAGAAAACAAATCAGTACACAAAATATATTAATGGAGGCAATTGATGAAGTTGCTGGTGAAGCTTTAAGTGATGGTATCAAGGAACATGACTTGTGGGTCGTTTCTCGTCCTTCTTTAGGCATCGACAGTATTGATGAAGATAAAGTAACTTTTAAATTCACAGTTACAGTGAAACCAGAAGTAAAACTTGGCGCATATAAGAACTTGGATATTAAAAAAGATGATGCAGCCGTTAGCGATGAAGATGTTGAAGCAGAATTGACTTCTTTACAGGAACGTTTTGCTGATCTAGTAATAAAGGAAGACGGCAAGGTTGAAAATGGCGATACAGCTGTCATTGACTTTGAAGGATTTAAAGATGGTGTTGCATTTGAAGGTGGAAAAGCAGAGGCTTATCCATTAGTAATCGGTAGCGGTTCTTTCATTCCAGGCTTTGAAGAACAGCTGTTAGGCATGAAGAGCGAAGAAACAAAAGAAATCAATGTAACTTTCCCTGAAGAATATCAGGCAGAAGAATTAGCTGGTCAACCAGTGGTCTTCAAGGTTACGGTACATGATATTAAAGAAAAGGTATTGCCTGAAGTAAATGATGAATTAATCAAACAGGCAGAAATCAAAGATGTTGAAACGGTTGATGCGTACAAAGAATATGCACGTAAAAATCTGGAAACTAGTAAAGCAAATGCGGCTAATCAGAAATTTGAAAATGAATTGCTGACTGCGGTAACGGATGCTGCAGAAGTAGAAATTCCAGATGTTATGGTAGAAGAAGAAACGGATACTTTGGTAAATGAATTTGCACAGCGTTTACAGTCTCAGGGATTCAGCTTGGATCAGTTCAAACAGGTAACTGGACAAACAGATGAAATGATTCGTGAAGAAATGGGCAAAGACGCATACAACAAAGTAAAAGTGCGTTTAGTTCTAGAGGCAATTGCTGCTGAAGAAAAAATGGAAATCAGCGATGAAGAAGTAGAAAAAGAACTGGAAACAGTTGCAACTACTTACAACATGCCATTAGAACAGGTGAAACAGCTGATTAGCAAAGATGCGATTGCGTATGATCTGCGTATTCGCAAAGCTCTTGAATTATTGAAAGAGACAGCTGGTAAGTAAAGCCGCGTAAAAGACGCATCCGCGTCTTTTTTGGCTTATGAAAGGAGTGTAGACAAATGAGTGAAAACGATGCTAATCCAATTGTACGACTGCCTTTGGTTTGTACGCGCGGTGTAATTGTCTTCCCAAATCAAGAAGTAATCATTGATGTAGGACGAGACAAATCTACGTGTGCTGTAGAAGAGGCTCAGGAAAAGTTTGAGAGTCAGGTGGTTCTGGTAGCGCAGAAAGACTTAGCGATGGATTCACCAGACATTGATGACTTATATTCCTTTGGTACATTGTGTCAAATTCGCCATATCCGTCGTATGGATGGCTATCTGCGAGTAAAATTTAAAGGGCTTCAGCGTGTAAAGATTCATACGATCATCAATGACGATGAGATGATGAGCACATCTGCTGAGGTTATGTATGATGTAACACAGGATGCGATGGAAGAAGTAGCTTTAATTCGCAAAATTGCAAAACAGTTTGAAGAGATTGAAGCAATTTCGCAAAGCATTCCGAAAGAGATGATTAATGAGTTGGCAAAAGGGGTCAGTGCTCCTCAGCTAGCGGATCAGATATCACAATTGTTTCCTTTTACATTGGAAAAACGCCAAGAATTATTGGAAACAACAGGTGTCAATGACCGTCTGTTTTTGATCTTACAGGAAATCGAAAGTGAGAAAGAGCTTTCTCAGATTGAAAATAAGATCAATGATAAAGTGAAATCACGTATTGAAGAAAGCCAGAAAGAATACTATTTGCGTGAAAAGATGCGGGCGATTAAAGAAGAGTTAGGTGATGTGCCTGACAGTGATAAGGATGCGGATGAAATTCGTCGTCGTTTAGATGAGAACCCATATCCGGAAAGCATTAAAGAAAAAATTAAAGAAGAGCTAAGCCGTTATGAAATGTTGCCAGCAGCCAGTGGGGAGACCGGGGTCATCAAAACTTATATTGACTGGATGATGGATCTTCCTTGGTGGCAAGAAAGCAAAGATAATGAAGATTTGCAAGCTGCCAGTGATGTCTTAGATGCAGATCACTATGGCTTAGAAAAAGTCAAAGAACGTATCTTAGAATATTTAGCGGTGAAACAGATGACGAATTCTTTAAAAGCTCCAATTATTTGTTTAGTTGGTCCTCCAGGAGTTGGTAAAACATCTTTGGCCAAATCTGTTGCGCGTGCATTAGATCGTAAATTTGTAAAAATTTCACTTGGCGGTGTTAAAGATGAATCTGAAATTCGCGGTCATCGCAGAACGTATTTAGGCAGTATGCCGGGACGTTTCATTCAAGCGATGAAAAAAGCCGGAACGATCAATCCTGTCTTTTTGATCGATGAAATCGATAAGATGGCAAGTGATTATAAAGGAGATCCTGCCAGTGCAATGTTGGAAGTATTGGATCCTGAACAAAATGCGATGTTTTCAGATCATTACATTGAAGAACCATATGATTTGAGTAAGGTTTTATTTATCGCAACAGCAAACTACTTGGAAAATATTCCAAACGCTTTACGCGATCGTTTAGAAATTATCGAACTTTCCTCTTATACGGAATTAGAGAAAATTGAGATTGCGAAACGTCATTTAGTACCAAAGCAGATTAAAGAAAATGGTTTAAAGAACAGCCAGCTGAAAATAGACGATGATATGATCAGCTATCTGATTCGTTATTATACGCGTGAAAGTGGTGTGCGTCAGTTAGAAAGAACGATTGCCACTGGATGCCGGAATAGCGTTTTGGCTATTCTTAAGGATAAAAAACGTTCGATCAAGGTTACAAAAAAACTCATCCATGAATGGTTAGGCAATGAGAAATTTGAATACGGCAAGCGTGAAACAAAGGATCAGGTAGGAACTGTGACAGGGCTTGCGTATACAGCCTTTGGCGGTGATGTGTTACAGATTGAAGTAAATCATTTCGAAGGTAAAGGGAAGTTGGTAATTACCGGACAGCTTGGTGATGTGATGAAAGAATCGGCAACGATTGCATATGATTATGTGCGTGCCAATGCTAAAAAGTATAAGATCAAACCAGACTTCTTTGAAAATAACGATATTCATATCCATGTTCCAGAAGGAGCCGTACCAAAAGATGGACCAAGTGCAGGGGTTACTTTGACAACAGCGCTTGTATCCAGTCTAAGCAACACGCCGGTAAAAGCGAATTTAGCTATGACGGGTGAAGTTACCTTACGTGGTCATGTTTTGCCAATCGGTGGTTTAAAAGAGAAATCGATGGCTGCTCATCGCTGTGGTATCACAACCGTAGTTATTCCAAAAGCGAATGTGAAGGATCTTGATGATGTACCTGCTGCTGTTAAGGAAACCGTAAGCTTTATCCCAGTGGAACGTGTTTCACAGGTACTGGATGCAGCTTTGGTAAAGTAAATGATCACTTTTCAGAAAGCAGAGCTAGTTATATCTGCTCCCGATAAAAAATCTTGGCCGGAAACCGATTTGCCGGAAATCGTATTAGCAGGACGCAGCAATGTTGGTAAAAGCAGCTTTATCAATACGATGTGTGGAAGAAAAAAACTTGCCTATGTAGGAAATACACCGGGGAAAACAAGACTTTTAAACTTCTTTAACCTAGATGATAAATATATGTTTGTCGATGTACCAGGCTATGGCTATGCTAATATATCAAAAGCACAGCTGCTAAAATTTGGCGAAATGATGGAAGATTATTTTGCCGAAAGAAAACAGAAAAAAGGGTTAGTCATCCTTGTGGACGCAAGGCATAAACCAACAGAGGATGATATCACCATGCTTGAATTTGCACGATATTATGAAATTCCGGTAGCTGTTGTTGCGACGAAAACAGATAAGCTGCCATCAACCAAATTAAAAAATCAATTAAAGATGATTTGTAAAGAATTGCAATTGAATGATCATGAGCCATTATTTCCATTCTCCGCTGAAAAAAAGACGGGAATGGAGGCGGTATGGGAGTATCTCATTCCTATCTTTGAATCTTAAGACGTGTGTAATGCACGTCTTTTCTTTTATGAATTGGGTAACTAATTTTTTAGGGGCCTTTGCTAGAAATTTAGGGGACAACTTTAGGGTAGATGAAGAAAACGAACTAAAATTTAAGACCACTAAAGTTTTAGATATCTTTTAAATTAGCAAAAGAAAAGCAGGGAATTCCTGCTTTAGAAATTATATATTAGGCCAAGATAATCTCTTGGATGGTTTTACGCAAATGCTCTTGTTGCTCATGTTCGATGGCATCATCGACAATGATGCGTGAAAGCTGTGATAAATCAGCGAATTTACAAAAACAGACTTTGTTGAATTTCGTAGAATCTACCAGTAAGATGGTTTCATTGGCAATGGCCATCATCTTTGCTTTTAGATGAGCCGTTCCAGCATTCGGTGTTGTCAATCCCTGCACTAGATCAATGGCAGAAGTTGTGAGGAAAAATTTATCAACATGGAAAGCACTCAACATACGAATGGCAATATCGCCACAGGCAAAATGGAAACCATGACGAATTTCGCCACCAATGGATATGATTTCAAAGTCCTGACGTTTTTCAAATGTATGCAACAACATCAAATCTGAAGTAATGATCTTCAGATTTTTTTTTGATGATTGAATCAAGGCATTCGCAAATGCCAAGGCTGTCGTTCCGGTATCTAAGGCGAGGGTATCACCATCATGAACATAAGCAATTGCGCTTTGGGCTATTTTCATTTTCTTATCATCGTTTTTGCGATTATCTAATACTTCTTCCTGTTCAATCTTGTTACGTAAAACAGCTCCTCCATGTGTACGGATGATACTGCCGTTTTTTTCTAGTTCCCTTAGATCACTGCGTATCGTTGCAGGGGTGATATCAAATAATTCTGCTAGCTCACTCACACTGCAACGGGTGTTTGTTTTAATGAAATTCATAATTTTGCGTTTTCGCTCTTCCGCAAAAAGCGGATTTGGGTTCTTCTGCATAATTTCACTTCCCTTATGTATATTTTAGCAGATTATAGAAAAGTAAGCAAACGAAAATAAATAAAAACAAAAGTAAATAAATATATTTACAAAACAAAAATATAGGACTATAATGAACCTGTAAAACGAAAGTAAATGAAAATAGGAGGAATTAAATGAAAATAACAAGAAAAGAATTAGCGGGTATGATGGATCACACAAACTTAAAAGCTTATGCGACAAAAGAAGATTTCCAACAGCTATGCGAGGAAGCGAAAGCTTATGGGTTTAAATCTGTAGCAATCAATTCCTATCCAGTTGCGATGTGTCGTAAGATGCTGGAAAATTCTTCGGTATTATGTGGAGCTGCTATTGGTTTTCCATTAGGGCAAACCACGATTGCTGTAAAAGCTGCCGAAGTTAAAGATGCCATTGGCAATGGATGTCAGGAATTTGATTATGTATGCAATATCGGCAAAGTTAAAGAACATGATTATGCCTACCTTCGCAAAGAAATGGAATGTTTAGTAGGAATTGCTCGCAAACATGGGGTTTGTTGCAAAGTGATTTTTGAAACCTGTTATTTAGAGGAAGATGAAATCATCGAGCTTGCGAAAATTGCAAAAGAAGTAGAGCCTGATTTTGTGAAAACATCAACTGGCTTTGGCAGTGCTGGTGCAACAATTGCCCATGTAAGGCTCATGAAACTATATGCCGGTGATAAGGTGCAAGTAAAAGCAGCCGGTGGCATCCGTGATCTGAAAACTGCATTAGCCATGATAGAAGCAGGAGCAACTCGTCTAGGTACTTCCTCAGGCATAAAAATATGCGATGAACTGGCAGAAAAATAAGGAGATCAATGATGAATATACAAGAATATATCAGTAAGGATTGTGTAACTTTCCAACTCCAAGCTGATAAGAAAGAAGCCGCATTAAAGGAAATGGCAGAACTACTATATCAAGCAGGGAAAGTGAAGAATTTATCACTTTATCTGAAAGCAGTAGAAGAAAGAGAATTGGAATATACGACCGGGATAGGAGGTGGAATTGCTATACCGCACGGGAAATCGGCTACTGTACCCCATGCCTGTATTGCCTTTGGCAAGAGTGAAACGGGTATTGCCTGGAATTCACTTGATGAAAAGCCTGTCTATTGTGTATTTATGCTCGCTATACCGGAACATGAAGATGCAACGCATTTGGATATGCTCAGTACATTGGCGCGTAAGCTCATGCATCAGGAAGTTCAAGAGGCATTGTTACAGGCAAATGATATAGATACATTTTATCAAGCTATCGAATAATAAACATCGTAGATGAAAAAGGAGAAGATATTATGAAACTGATTGCGATTACATCATGTTCAACCGGAATTGCCCATACATATATGGCAGCTGAGGCATTAGAAATAGCCGCAAAAGATATCGGATGGAACATCAAGGTTGAAACGCAGGGGTCGGTGGGGGCTAAAAATGTATTAACTCAAGAAGATATTGAGGCTGCAGATGCTGTTGTCATAGCGGCAAGCACATCTGTAAACAAAGATCGTTTCCATGGAAAACGCTTATATGAAGTAGATGTCAATGATGCCATCAAAAATGGACAACAGGTTTTAAAGGATTCTTTGCAAGCTCCTATCTATGGAGGTGCTAAACAAACAGAAACCATAAAGGTTGAAAAAGAAAGTAATAACAACTTTAAAGGTATTTACGCTCATTTGATGACAGGTGTATCTTATATGATTCCATTTGTTGTAGCCGGTGGTATCATGACTGCATTATCTTTTGCATTTGGTGGTATTAATTCAGAAGGAGCAATTGCCGAAGCCTTTAAGACAATCGGTGGTACTGCCATGGGATTGATGTGGGCAGCACTTGGCGGTTATGTGGCCTTCTCTATTTCTGATCGTCCAGGACTTGTACCAGGCATGGTTGCCGGTATGTTGGCATCTTCTTCCGGGTCTGGCTTTTTAGGAGCATTGCTAGGAGGCTTTATTGCAGGTTATTCGGTTTTAGGTGTTAAAAAAGCCTTTGTGAAATTACCAGAGAAATTTGAAGGTCTGATGCCGGTCTTGATCATTCCTGTACTATCCTGTATCATTACCGGTTTCTTAATGGTCTTTGTCGTAGGAAAACCACTTACTTGGTTGAATGAAACCTTGACATCTTGGCTGACAAGCATGAGTGGTGCTAGCTCTGTTGTATTAGGGGTCATTCTTGGTGCCATGATGGCAATTGACCTTGCCGGTCCTATTGGAAAAGCAGCATATTTCTTTGGTGTAGCATCTTTAACAGCCTTAACGCAAGGACAGACAAGTCCGGTAATGGCAGCGGTAATGTTATCTGGTATGGTACCTCCACTTGCTATGGCCTTATCTTCCACAGTGTTGGCAAAGAAAAAATATACACGCGATGAGCGTGAATCAGGAAAAACAGCATGGATTCTTGGTCTATCCTTTATATCTGAAGGAGCGATTCCCTTTGCGGTAGCCGATCCAATTCGTGTTCTTGCCTCTGTTACGGTAGGTTCTGCGATTACCGGGGCATTGTCAATGGTTTTCAATTGTGGTCTTGCTGTACCACATGGAGGATTCTTTGTCTTGTTAATTCCCGGAGCTACATCCAATGTCTTTATGATGATATTGGCATTAGCTGTTGGTACGGTTGTATCCGCCTTGCTGGTATCTTTATGGAAGAAGGAAAAATAATATGAAAGATTGTCTAAACGTCTGTTTAATAGGAACAGGAAGAGCAGGCATGATCCATGCCCGCAGCTATATGGGAAACGTCGTGGGAGCACGTTTGTTGGCAATATGTGATCCCTGTGAAGAAAATTTAAAAAAAGCCCAAGAAGAACTTCATGTTGCTTATACGTATGCGGATTATCAAGTGGCACTACAGAATAAAGAGATAGATGCAGTAATCGTGGTGACACCAACAGGTACTCATAAAGAAATCGTGCTGGCGGCAGCTTCTGCTGGCAAACACGTGTTCTGCGAAAAACCGATGGCGATTTCAGCGGAAGAATGTGATGAGATGATAGCAGCTTGTAAACAACATCATGTAAAGCTACAAGTAGGATTTATGCGGCGTTATGATGAGAGCTTTCAGAAAGCAAAAGAAGTCATTACATCTGGTAGGATCGGTGAAGTGACAATGATTAAATCACTGACCCATGGACCAAGTGAGCCCAAAGAATGGATGTATGATATAGCGAAAAGCAGTGGACCTATCGGAGAAGTTAACAGCCATGATTTCGATACGTTGCGCTGGTATGCCGACAGCGAAGTAAAAAGTATTCATGCAATTGGAAGAAATTTTCGCTCCTGCGAAAAAAAAGCAGAATATCCAGACTATTATGATACCGTGGCTGTATTATTGGAATTTGAAAATGGCATTATCGGCATGATTGATGGAGCACAATATGTACAGTATGGCTATGATGCCAGAGCGGAGATATTAGGTACATGTGGCAATGTATTAGTAGGTTCACAAAAAAACAACAATGTGAGCATCGCCACTCATGATAAGTGCATGCATGCTGAAGTCATGCCTTCCTGGACAAAGTTATTTAAAGATGCCTATATCAATGAAGCAAGAGATTTTATTCGTTGCATACGTGAAGATGATACCCCTAGAGTTAGTGGACATGATGGTAAAATGGCATTGATTCTGGTACGTGAAGGATTGCGTTCGTTACTTGAAAAACGTCCAATCAGAATAGGAGAGTAAAAATGAAAGCTGCATTATTAAAAGGAAAGTTAGATATTAGCGTAGAAGAAGTTCCGCTGCCGGAAATAGGGGATGATGAAATCCTATTAAAGGTGAAAGCCGCAAGTATTTGTGGCAGTGATGTTCGGATGTATAAGAATGGTTATCAACATGTATCTAAAGAACATCCTTTGATTATCGGCCATGAATTTGCCGGGGTCATTGAGAAAATCGGTAAACAAGTCACGGCGTATGAAGTAGGGCAACGAGTAGCTGTTGCGCCCAATATGGGATGTGGCACTTGTGATCATTGTGTGAGTGGTGAAACACATCTGTGTGAGCATTACCAAGCCTTTGGTATTAATATGAACGGTGGGTTTGCCGAATATGTAAAAATTCCAGCAACCGCCATTCAACAAGGAAATATCACAGTTTTACAGGATGCGATTTCCTTTGCGGAAGCTGCTTTGGTGGAACCTTTAAGTTGTGTGTATAATGGGCAAAAGCGTCTGCATATGACACCGGGAAAAGATGTTTTGATTATCGGCGCCGGCCCGATTGGAATCATGCATATCATGGTGGCAAAATTGTTTGGTGCTGCCAAGGTGTTCATGAATGATCTCAGTCGTGAACGGATGGAACAGGCGAAGAAACTCTTTCCTGATTTGATTCTGGTGGAAGGTGATTTACAAGAGGAGATACGCAAGCATACGGGAAAGGGCGTAGATGTATGCATCATTGCAGCTCCGGCACCAACAGCACAAACACAATCCTTGCAGTATATGAATATGAATGGGCAGCTGTTATTTTTTGGCGGTCTTCCTAAAGATCGCGAAAATGTATCATTAAATACGAATCTTGTACATTACAAGCAATTGAGCATTTATGGCTGTACCAGACAAAGTGTCATGGATTATCGACTTTGCAGCAAATTGGTAAATGATAAACGCATCCCTTTGAATAGCATCATATCCGCAACATATCCCATCGATGATTTCATGGAGGCGATGGATAAGGCAGCACATGCCGTTGGTTTAAAACATGTCATTACGTTTGCATAATCTGATCAGACAGTGAGCATGACATAATGGTAGTAAATAAATATGAAAGCACATAAAAAAGGCGAGAAGTTCGCCTTTTTATCATTTATTGTTCTTTTTGTTCCACAGCTAAGATCAATTCTTTTGCATAAGGTAAAGAAGCAATCCAATCACATACAACATGCCATTCATCCAGTTTGTGATTTCTTCTGGCATAATATATATTCATTAACGTTTCATAATTCAAGGTACAGGTACGCAGTTGGTGGTAGCTGGTTGGCAGCAGTTGAATCATGCTATACCAGACAGTTTTATCTTTTGTTTCTAAATATTCCAAGCGCAACTCTTCCAATACCGCTATGACTGCTTTCAAAGATGCTAAGGCTTTTTCATTCATATGCTCATAAGAGAAGTCATCTAATGTAAAAGGCTTACTGGCAATCTTATGCATGGTGCTTGTTGAATTGGCAACCGTTGCTACTTTATAGGTGTCATATTCTTTCCACCAGTACATTGGTGCGGTAAAATCTACGGAAACAAAAATCTGGCGAATAAATTTACGATGGTCACTGCCAGCCTTTGCTAAACGCTGTGCTAAAGATAAATCATTAGGCCCCATCACAAAGTTTCCTTCATCATCATAATAGGAATCCATGCGATTCCAGCTATTCATCGGATTACGAGCTCCGCGAATGGCGTTTTCAAAATTCATAACGCTGCAACGTTCAATTTTTATCATAATTCTTTACTCCTTATTTTTTATTGTTGTATTTATTTTATCATAGAAAAGATAAAGTACAGAGAAGAAAGTTGTTTTTATTTTCACATGGGCATATTTAGAGAAAAAGATGCATACATAGTGATAGGAGGATTTGACAATGAAAACAATGAAGATTGAAAAGCATCTGTTTTATGCAGATGAAATAAAGCGTTTGCATACACTGCAGGCAAAAGAACAGCTGCAATATGATCAAGATGAAGATGGTATTCGGGCAACCGGGCCGCTGCATATTCAAGGCAGTTATGAAACAATGGATGGCAATATAATACCTTTTGAAGAAGAATTGCAAATGGATGTATTAGCCCCTAGAGAAAAGTTGGGCACAATGCCTTTTGCTATGCAGGTGGAAGCATGCGAAGGGAAGATGGATGAAAATGGGATATTTGTAACAATACTCATGAACATTAGCGGCTTAAAAGAAGAAACAGAGAAACCACAGAAAAAAATTACACCACAGCCGGTAACGACAACACCAATTCCACAACGAGAACAAACACCAGTACCGGATACATCGAACAGCAATAAGCAAGATGAAGAAGAAGCACAAGAGATTATTACCACTCCAGAAAATGAACAACCGGAAACGGAAAAAACGACAGTTGATGAATTTGAAGATTTATTTGAGGATGCTGATACCACGTATACTTCTTATCGCATGATTGTCGCAAAACCCAATGATACGTATGCCAGTATTGCCAATCGTTATGAGGTGAAAGAAGCTGATTTACGTGCATGTAATCATAATAAAACGATTGAGGCCAAAACTTTAGTAATCTTACCATGATGATTCTATTTGGAATCATCTTTTTTCTTTTAAGGGGTGCTTGAACATGATACAAATTCGTCCTGTTTCTGACCTTGAAAATGAATTCCCAAAGATTGCAACCATTATCAACAGCAAAAATATTTGGTATATCTTACAAGAATAGATATGGTGCAATAGGCATATGAAGTCTGAAAGAATACGCAAGACTGACAGACAACATTGCGATGAAATCAGATGAGGTTGAAAGAATGATAGCAGTCGTACAAGAAGTGCGGTACTTGAAAAATAAATCCACAAGATTATCAGATTGATTATAAAAAAACGGTTGAAATGCAGAAAAGTTTTGTTTATAATAAGTGTACATACGCTGAAGAGAAGGAGTACATGTTATCGGAAATACAGAGAGCTTTTGGATGGTGTAAGAAAGCATGAGGATACATGGAAGGTAGTCTTGGAGTTGATATTCTGAAAAGTGTAGTAGGAATATTCGGGTTGGCACATCGTTATTCGTGCTGTAGAGGCATATAAAAGTATGCGAAGTAAGGTGGTACCACGTTCATCACGTCCTTATACAGGACGTTTTTTTTATGGAGGGAGATGAGCATATGCAATTGTCAATGCCAGAAAAAGAAACCTCTCGTCTGTATCTGCGTGGTATGGAGGAAGCGGATGCCTGTGATATTTATGACTATTATCGGCAGGCTTGCGTAACGCAATTTCTTACCTTTCCCCCACATCCTGATGTAGAACATACATTGCACATTCTTAAAGCGTTTTATTTGCCTTATGAACGCCGAGGAGAACCGCAAGCTTGGTGCATGCTTGATAAACAAAGGGGAAAGGTCATCGGTCATGTGTGTTTCCATGCATTGGAGGACGATACGGCACAGCTTGCTTATGTCTTACATCCAGAGTATTGGGGCCATGGCTATGCAAAAGAGGCTTTACTTCCACTGCTGGAAGTTGGCTTTACACAATTTGGCTTGCGACGCATAACCGCAATGGTGGCGTATGAAAATAAGCGAAGTGCCAAGGTTTTAGAAGCTTTAGGCTTTCGTCTAGAAGGAATATGTAAAGAAGCAATGAAGTTAAGTGATGGCATCTATCACGATATGATGCTATATGCAATATTGAAAAAAGAATGGAGGAAGCTATATGAACAAAACACTTGATGCGAAATATGATCATCACAAAGTTGAACAAGAACACTACAAGACATGGGTAGAACAAGGCTATTTTACAGCAGGAGATAAAACAAAAGATCCTTTCTGTATCGTGATCCCACCACCTAATGTAACTGGGAAGCTGCACTTAGGTCATGCCTGGGATACAACGCTGCAAGATATTGTTGCTCGCTATAAACGTTTGCAAGGCTATGATATGCTGTGGTTGCCGGGAATGGATCATGCCGGTATTGCGACACAAGCAAAAGTTGATGAACGATTAAAAGGGGAAGGAATTTCCCGTTATGATATCGGGCGTGAAAAATTTTTAGACAGAGCTTGGGAATGGAAAGAGGAATATGCTTCTACGATTCGTAAGCAATGGGCAAAGATGGGCTTGTCCTTAGATTATACAAGAGAGCGCTTTACATTGGATGATGGGTTAAGTCATGCCGTACGTAAAGTATTTGTGGATCTGTATAACGATGGTTTGATCTATCAGGGTGAGCGTATCATCAACTGGGATCCAGAAGCAATGACAGCTTTATCTAATATTGAAGTTATTCATAAAGAAATCGAAGGTGCCATGTATTATTTCAAATACAAGGTTGTTGAAACGGGAAAAGAATTAGTCATTGCGACAACCCGTCCGGAAACGATGTTTGCCGATCAGGCTATCTTTGTTCATCCGGATGATGAGCGTTATAAAGACATCGTTGGGTTGCATGCCATCAACCCGGCAAATGGAGAAGCTTTACCAATCATGGCGGATGATTATATTGATATGAGCTTTGGTACAGCGGTCATGAAATGTACGCCAGCGCATGATCCAAATGACTTTGCCTTGGCGAAAAAATACAATCTTCCTATGCCAATCTGTATGCATCCAAATGGAACGATGAATGATATGTGTGGTAAGTATGCAGGAATGGATCGTTTTGCTTGTCGGAAAGCATTAGTAGAAGATTTTGAAGCAGCCGGGGTCGTTGATCATATCGAAAAGCATATGCATCAGGTTGGCCATTCAGAGCGTACCGGAGTAATCGTAGAACCATATTTATCAAAACAATGGTTTGTTAAGATGAAACCATTGGCGCAAGAAGTATTAAAAAATCAGGAAATAGCGGAACAGCGTATCAATTTCTATCCAAAACGTTTTGAAAAGACATTCCATCAATGGTTGGAAAATATTGAAGACTGGTGTATTTCTCGTCAGCTGTGGTGGGGACATCGCATTCCTGCCTGGTATCATAAAAAAACCAATGAAATTTATGTAGGTATGGAAGATCCGCAGGATCTGGAAAACTGGAAGCAGGATGAAGATGTATTGGATACTTGGTTCTCCAGTGCTTTATGGCCGTTCTCAACTTTAGGCTGGCCGGAAAATACGGATGATCTGGCACGATATTTCCCAAATGATCTGTTAGTAACCGGTTATGACATTATTTTCTTCTGGGTTGCCCGAATGGCTTTCCAGACGCGTTACTGCATGAAGAATCGTCCATTCAAGGATGTATTGATTCATGGACTTGTACGTGATCCACAAGGCAGAAAGATGAGCAAGTCGCTAGGTAATGGTATTGACCCAATGGATGTCATTGATCATTTCGGTGTTGATGCATTGCGTTTCTTCTTGACGACAAATTCTACTCCGGGACAGGATCTGCGTTACTCTGATGAAAAAGTTGAAGCAAGCTGGAACTTTATCAATAAGATTTGGAATGCCAGTCGCTTTGCGCTGATGCAGTTGGGAGATGCGTTCCATTTGGAGGATATCGATGTAAGCAATGCGTCAATGATTGATAAATGGATTTTAAAACGCTTTAATGAAGTATTGGAAAATGTTACGGAAAACATGGAAAAATATGAGTTTGCGTTAGTGGGTAATGAATTGTACAATTTTGTATGGGATGATTTCTGTTCCTGGTATATTGAATTATCCAAAGCTGGTTTACAGAGTGCAGATGCAACGGTGGTAACAGCAGCACGTTCTACGCTGGTCATTGTTTTACGTGGTATCGTACGTATGTTACATCCATTCATGCCATTTGTAAGTGAAGAAATCTATTTAAGTCTGCCACATGAAAAAGCAAGCATCAATTTGGAAAGCTGGCCAACTAAAGTGGATGTTACCATGAGTGAAGACGAAATGGTAGCGGTAAAACAGCTGCTGACGATGATTGAAGCAGTACGTGCTATTAAGGTAGATTACAATCTGAAACCAAGTATGGATATTGAAGTTATCATTAAGGATGAACACGATGTGCTCTTGCCAAGTGATGCAAACAGAAATGCCATCTTACAGAAGATGTGTCATGCGACCTGGATAGATAATGCCAAAGATGAAGAAATGGCAGTTCGTCCAATCTTGCATGGTACCTTGAATGTACCTTTGGCAGCTATTATCAATGTAGAAGAAGAGATTGCTAAACTAAGCAAAGAAGTGAAACGTTTGCAAGGAGAAATCAAACGTGGAGAAGGTATGCTGAGCAATCCAAACTTTGTGAATAAAGCGCCTGAGGCCAAAGTGAATGCGGAAAAGGAAAAGTTAGAAGGCTATAAAGCACAGTATGCAATTGTTGAAAAACAATTAGAAGAAATGGAAAAAAGACGTTAATTATTTGAGTGATTTAAAAAGATTTTTAGAAATAGGATTACTTCTGAAAATCTTTTTTTTGTATGGGTGACACAAGAGATTCATACTATGAGTCATATTTAGTAAGGTTAGAAAGACGCTATTCAGAAAAGTTGGTATACCAGATAATGAAATACTACACGAATAGATAAGAGAAAATTTTATTGAATTATAACCATTGTATTTCATAGGTAAACATAAGATTTTAGAGATGGCAAAAGCAAATAAGATGCTTTTTTATAAGATGTAGACGAAAATATAGATAAAAAGTTATATTTTACGAATGAAAATTGCGATAATTGATAATAAAATAAAAAAAGTGACATATTTGTGATAAAATAATATCATATAGAAACCTATGTTGTAGGTTATATAAGGGGTAAACAATCGTTATGAAAGAAAATACGGAAGTCTATGTACAGTTGTTCAATCACACGTATACGTTTTTACTGCCTTTACACAGTCTAAACATGGCTGCAATTGAAAAAGACTTACAATTACGAAAGGATCATGATGGTAATTACTACTTACAGGATCAAATCATCCGTATGTATTCTTTTTCTGCGCTCTTACAAGAACCTGCAGAAGAAGAATTGATTTGTTGTGTTTTAAAACAGCATGATCAACAAATGGTGTTACGTGTTCATAACGTAGGAGATGTAATTACTCTGACATCACCAATTCATGCTTTGCCCAAATATGTAAGAACGAAGGAAAACAGCTTTCTTGGTGGTTGTGTTTGTTATGCCGAACATGAAGTCGGTTATGTTATAGATGTGGAAAAATTATTTCACGATGTACAAGAAAGTGTGAGCCTATGAAACATAGAGCAGAAAACAGCAAGATTGATGCATTGACAAGAACCCTTAATATTGTTGCTGTAAAAAAAGAAATTGCTAAATATGGGAAAGCAGATGCAACTCAGGATACACTGTTTCTATTACATCATCATTTTACGAAAATGGCGTTCACAAGAGTGAAGGAGGATCTTCGTCTGTGTGGTTTTTTGTTACATGCAGCGTTTCCCTATCCGACGTGTATCGCACGTGTGGGAAATGCGACCTTCTTTCTTTACCATCCAGGCTATCTTGATAAAGAACAGGTATTATCAAAATTGCAGTATTACGAACATTTATTAAATAAGAATCAGATTTATAAAGATATGCAGATAACTTGCGGAGTGTGTTATACAGACAGCAAAAGCTCCTTTGAAGAAATGTTGGAAAAGGTAGAAGGATCGATGCGGTATGCAAGGGCACACGATTTGCATCTGTATATTGGTGAAGTAAGTGAACGTTATGAAGATACAAAGCCATATCCTCATGAAATAACTCCTTTTAAAATATCGCAAAAGGATGTAGATGCTTTCTTTATTTTTCAGATGTTAGAAATATTATATCAAAATGATACCATGCAGAAAGGCATTGATCAGGTGATAGATCATATCTGTGCTTATTTTAAGGTACACCATGTATATATCATGACGCGAGATGATCGAAACCGTGAATTCCATATCTCACATGAACATATTTTAAAAAAGTCTTTAGTGATGAATGATAATTTAAAGAAAATGAGTTCATTTATTGGAGAACGATATCAAGAAGTCTTTGATGAAAATGGGATGATCGTATGTAATCGCATGGAAGAATTGAAACAATATGATGTTTTTATGGAAGAGCGCCAACGTTTACGTGGTGTCCATTCATTGATGCAACATATGCTGGTGGAGCATGGTGCTTATATCGGTTATTTGACTTTATTAGACTTAGAAAATGTGCGCATGTGGACATCTCAGCAAATGGCAACCTTTCATTATCTGTCACATATTCTATCTATGGCATTGCAGCAGGAACGACTAGAAAAAGAAAGTGAAGCCTTATCCCAATACGATCATTTGACGGATGCGTGGAAATTGGATCGCTTTAAACAGCAGGTAACTGAGGATATTCAAGCATATGGGGAAGCAATGGCCTTGTTAACATTGGATATTAAGAACTTTAAAATGATTAATACCGATTATGGATATACATATGGCAATCGCATTCTTGTAGCGATGGCGCAGATTTTACGTCAGATCATGGAATCACATGAAAGCTTTGCACGTATGAATGCGGATATCTTTGTTGTTTTATTACATTATGAATCACAAGCTGAGCTACAACAGCGAATTGAGGATATTATTCGGCGCATGGAACGTATGGCGGATACACAAAATTTGGCTTTTCCGATTATTTGCATGATTGGCGTCTATATGATCAAGGAGAAAAACATGCCATTGCCAAGCATGATTGATCATGCGAACAGTGCACGAAAAAAATAAAGATGTATCATAAGAGCAGTTATGCTTTCTTTGATGATGCAGACGAAGCAAGTCATCGCAAGGAACATCATTTCATTCAAGACATTATTGCGGCTTTTCACAACAATGAATTTATTGTGTATTATCAGCCAAAGGTGCACATTCCAACACGTCGCTGTTATGGCTTAGAGGCTTTGATACGCTGGAAACGCGGTAATGAAATTATTGGTCCAGATACATTCATATCGCTTTTTGAAAAACATGGGTATATTGACGAATTAGATATGTTTGTATTAAAACAGGCCTGCATGCAAATCAATACATGGATCGATGCAGGTATTGAGCCTTTGTCCATTGCCGTTAATATATCAGGGGTTCATTTGCGTGATCCTGATATCGTTAATAAAATTGTCAATGTTTGTCAATATTTTGATATTCCCCGTAACTTGATTGAATTAGAAATAACAGAAAGTGTCATGCTGGAGGATATCGATGATGTCATGAAAAAAGCCATTGCGTTGAAACAGGCAGGCTTTAAATTGTCTATGGATGATTTCGGTACCGGTTTTTCGTCTTTAAGCATTTTGAAAAAGCTGCCGGTGGATATCATTAAGCTGGATCGAGAGTTTTTTCAAAAGGTAATGGATCAGCGGGAAAAAATTATTATTTCCAATGTGATCCATATGGCCCAACAGTTAAATATCAATGTCATCAGCGAAGGCATTGAAACGATTGAACATATTCGCTTCTTACAAGAAATCGGTTGTGAGGAAGCACAAGGCTTTTATTTCTCAAAACCGTTACCAATGGAAAAATTGGATAACATTTTGTGGACACCGTTTGAAATGGAGGAGTTGTGATATGGGCACCTATTTACATTTTTCCTGTGCTTCTCATGAATATGCGATTTCTCAAGAATATGTGTATAAAATTGTTGCGGCAAATCATCAGACATTCCCCATACCGTTGGCCAAACGTTATAGTCAACAAATCTTATATGAAGATGGTGCCTGGTATGCACTTCTGGATATTGAAACACTATTTTTCCATACGGAAACAAAGGCAACATATTATATGATCATGAATAATTCTACGATTGCCCTGATGGTTGATACATTATTAGGACCAATGGAGCTAGCGGATACTTGTTGGCAGCCTTCAACAACACTGAAGGATACTTGGGCATATAAAAAGGAAAAAGAGATTTATTTGATTGAAGATATACTATTACAAAAGAGGATGAGTTGTTATGATTCAGATGACGGATAAAGAATTTGAAAATTTCTGCCGTGTAATGCAGGAGAACTATGGAATTGATCTTAAGAAGAAACGTGTATTAATAGAATATCGCATGATAGCAGAAGTAAAAAAGCGCGGTATGCATTCATTTCAAGAATTTTTAGATGCAATGGTCAAGGATAAAAGCAAAGAATTGCAATATACGATGATCAATCAGCTGACGACGAATTATACGTATTTCTGTCGGGAGATGGCGCATTATCACTATATTGAAACAGATGTTTTGCCCAATTTGGATAAAGATCTTAATGAATTACGCATTTTAGTGGCAGGGTGTTCCAGTGGGCAAGAATGTTATACCTTATTGATGATGCTAGAAGAATATCGCTTGTTGCATGTATTGCCTTCGATTGCGATGGTTGGTTGTGATATTAACAATGCGGTATTACAAGAAGCAAGAAATGCTACATACCCTATCAGGGCATTAAAAGAAATACCGGAAAGCTGGCAAAAACGTTATTTGCATATGGATGAAAACAATGAAAACTTCACGATATCGCCGAAACTGCAGGCGCAGGTGAGTTTTCAATTCCATAATGTCTTAGAACCTTTTCACACAGTGAAATATCAGATGATCATGTGTCGAAATGTCATGATTTATTTTGATGAGGCAGCTAGACGGCAGACAGTAAGAAATTTATGCAAGAATTTGGCAGTGCATGGATACCTTGTGTTAGGGCATGCGGAAGTTTTGATGGAGATACCCCAGGATATGGAATATTGTGGGCATTCCATTTATCGAAAAGTGTAAATACTTTGCATAAGAAAAGGGGTGAGAAAGTGGAAAACAACAGTTATCTTTTAGAAACTTTGAAAGAGTTTGGAAATATCAGCGGTGGTAATGCTGCAGCATCTCTTGCCTTGCTGATGGATACACAGGTATATTTATCAGTTAGCAAAGTGGATAAAATGACACAATTGGATTTAAAAACAAATGATCTAAGAGTGGAAGAACATATGATCAGTATTCTATTGCCATTTGACGGTGATATGGAAGGAATGTTGTTGTTTTTACTCAATCAGACCTTTGCCCAAACCTATTTAAAAAAGGTGATGCAACGGGATGTGTGTGCATATCAACTCCAAGAACAGGAATTAAAAATGTTAGAGGAAACTGCTAGCATTATGGCGAGTGCGTTTATGGAAGGAATTGCCTCGTATTTAAAATATGCTATCCGCATTCAGCAGCCAAGCATTACCATGGATATGAAGGGCTCCATCTTGAATGAAGTCTTAACAATGGCCGTACAGGATCAACATCAGGCGCTTCGCATTTCCCGAAGCTTCTGGGTGTCATCCTGTGAAACACCTAATGAGCTGATTTTTCTTGTTAAGGGAAACAGTGTTGATAAGCTATGCGCATCATTGGAGGTGAGTAGATGAAAGAAATCTTGGCAAAAGCCGGAGAAATCGTAGTTGGTGATCGTAATAGTATCATCACTGCTAAAGCACTTGGCTCTTCTTTAGGTATTTGCCTATATGATTCCTATGACCGTTGTGGCGGTTTTGTAGAATGTCTGTTACCTAAATGCACAAAGGATGAGCGTAGTTGTTATGTGGATGTCGGTATCCAGCAGCTATATGATCAAGTGACATCTATTTCTGAAAGTCACCAGCCTTTGATTGCGAAACTGATAGGGGGAGCAAGCTTGTTTCAGGGAAAGAATCAACAGCATGAAGATGATATCGGTCATCGAAACATCAAAATGGCCTATGATGTACTGATGCAGCTGCATATACCTGTTGTGGCTGCGGATGTCGGGGATACCTTTGGAAGAACATTGCACTTTCATTTAGATGATGGAAGTGTGTATATTGAGACAAAACGAGATTTTATATATCATATCTAGGAGGATGACAAATGCAAAAGTTAAGAAGTATGAAAATATCAAAACAGCTGATTCTGACATTTGGTATCACTGTAATCATGTTTTTGAGTATTATTGTTACAGCTTTATATAGTGCGGCAACGATTTCCGATAATTATACAGATTTTTATGAAAAATCATTTGAAGTGGTAAAGACAAGTATGTCTACCCGCATTAAGAATATGGAAACGGTGCTTGCCGTAACCAAATCTTTGACATATCACGACAAAGAAGAACAGGCCGCATTAAAGAAAGAAATTATGGAAAGTGTTGCGGTTGTTGAAGAAAATTTAGGGCAGATGGACATGATGGATGATGCCTTAGTATCGGATGCAGAAGTCAGTAAGTTAACATCGGCATTAAATGAATTAAAAAATAATCGAGATAAGGTTTTAGATTTAATTGAACAGGAAAAATATGATGAAGCATCGAAGCTTTATCAGAATAAATATGAAGCTAGTTCCATAAAAATGCGAAATGAATTATCAAGTTTAGAGGCGAAAGTGAAAAAAGATGCTGCTCAAGCCTATAGTGATGGAAAATCAACCATTTCGAGAATGATGATCTTTATCGCTCTTACTTCAGTTATCATGGTGATCTTCCTTATTGCCATGTGGATTTGGGTATACCGTAATATCTCCCATCCAATTATTGAAATAAAGAAAGCAGCACGCGAATTATCAGAAGGCAATTTAAGAACAGAGATACAATATGAAAGTGGAAATGAACTTGGTGAATTGGCTGACAGCATGCGAGAAACAGTGAAAACTTTATCGTATTATAGTGATGAGATTGCCAAAAGTATGCGAATGCTGGGCAATGGCAAATTAAATTATCGCAGTAATGTTAAATTCAAAGGGAACTTTATTGAACTTGGTACGGCTTTGGATGAGATATCAGAGCTGTTAAGCAATGCCATTATGAAAATCAGCACCAGTGCTGAATTAGTATCTGGGGGTGCTCAGCAAGTATCGAATGGGGCGCAGATTCTTTCTCAAGGAGCCAGTGATCAAGCAGGCTCTATTCAGGAATTGGCTGCCAATATCAATGAATTATCACAAAGTGTGAAAAGCAATGCTGATGATGCTATCGTTGTTAGTGAATATGCGAATAATTTGAAGAATCAGATCATGGAAAGTCATGAACAAATGGAAAATATGTTAAAGGCAAATCATGAAATTAATGAAAATTCCAGCAATATCACAATGATCGTGAAAGAAATCGAAGATATTGCATTCCAAACCAATTTATTAGCTTTAAATGCTGCGGTTGAGGCTGCCAGAGCAGGAGAAGCAGGAAAAGGGTTCTCAGTGGTTGCGGCGGAAATTCGTAATCTTTCAGCGAAAACAACAGAAGCTAGTAAGTTGACCAGTGAATTGATTCGTAAGACAAGTCTATCGATCGAAAGCGGTAGTAAAATGATGGATAAAACATCTATAACATTACAAAATGTCGTAGAAAATGCACAACAAGTAACGGCCAATGTCGAGCGTATCAGTGATGTCAGCGTGCAACAATCAAAGGCGATTAGCCAAGTACGTCAAAGTATTGAACAAATATCTGAAATCGTTCAAGGCAATTCAGCTACATCAGAAGAAAGTGCAGCAGCCAGTGAAGAATTGGCAGCGCAGGCACAGGTGCTTCGTGAATTAGTTAATGATTTTGAAATATAAGAATATGGATAAGGAAGGTAGAAAATTTATGACAAAAAGAATACTTATTGTAGATGATGCTATATTTATGCGAACCATGTTGAAAAACATCCTTACGAAGGATACGACTTATACCTATGATATCGTAGAAGCCAAAGATGGTGTAGAGGCAATAACTTTTATTGATGAACAGAAGTTTGATTTGGTATTAATGGATATTACGATGCCCAATATGGGAGGTATCGAAGCATTAAAAATAATAAAAGAAAAAAAGGCGAAATTACCGGTTGTCATGTGTTCGGCTATGGCTCAGGAAGCTATGGTAGTGGAAGCTATCCGTATTGGCGCTACCAGCTTTATCGTTAAGCCTTTTAATGCAAATGATGTCATTGAAGTTGTGCATAAGATCGTGCAGGAAGCTGTGTGATGATGTATGCTGAAAAATTATTCAGATCTTAATGCCCTGGCACGCGATGCCTTGCAAGAAATTGGTAATATCGGAACAGGAAACGCATTAACCGCGTTATCGTCTATGATTCATCAGACAATTCATTTACAAACACCTGCTGTACGTATTGTTCCTTATCAGGATGCTCAGGAATTATTAGGTGGCGCACAGACGGTAAAGGTAGGCATTTTAATTGAAACAAGTGGGGATATGAATGGAATCTTTATGTTTTTATTAAATGAGACATTCACCCGTCAATTATTAGAAGGTGTATTAGGTAAAAGTACGATTGATCTTCGTGAACCTGATGAAATGTCACAAAGTGCTATTTGCGAAATTGGTAATATCATGTGCTGTTCTTATATAAATGCCATTGCTTCTATGACAGGCATGCAGATACATGTATCGGTTCCATCCTCATGCACAGACATGGCAGGCTCCTTGCTAAGTGTACCAATGATACATTTTGCACAAATGGGCGATGAGCTATTGTTTATTGAAAATTGTTTCCGTATCAATGCATGTGATTTTGTCAGTCATGTATTATTTCTACCAGAGCTTTCCTCTATTGAACACTTGTTGGAAAGATTGGGAGTTTCCTAATGCAAAAGAAGGTCATAGGAATTGGCGCTGCAGCAATAGGCAAAGAAGATGATGTTTTAATTTCCTATGCACTTGGTTCCTGTGTGGGTATTTGCTTATATGATCCTGTCGCCAAAATCGGTGGTATGGTTCATATCTTGTTGCCGGATAGCAAGTTAATACCTGATAAGCCAGATGTTTATCGTTATGCGGATACAGGGATTACGGCTTTATGTACAAAGATGCAGATAAAAGGGGCAGTGCGATCACGCATGTATGCGAAAGTTGCAGGAGGAGCATGTATGTTCGCCAGTGAAATCAGTACGAATATTGGCAAACGCAATGTGAATGCGGTTCGCCAGATCTTACAAAATTTAGCAATCCCTATCAAAGGGGAAGATGTCGAAAAAAACTATGGTCGCTCTATCTGGTTTTATTGTAGTGATGGCCTTGTCAAAGTGAAGTCCGCAAGAAATATCAATATAGAAATATAAGGAGAAACGCGTATGGAAAAGAATGGGAAGATTCTGGTAGTTGATGACAGTATCATGATCACCAGTCAGGTGGAACGGATTTTAAAATCAGAAACAATGGAATTAAAAATTGCCCATGATGGGAAACAGGCGATGCAAACAGTCATGGATTTTCAACCCGATCTCATTTTACTGGATGTAGAATTACCGGATACAAATGGCTTCACACTATATGAAGAGATTCAAAAAAGAGCACCTCAAAATACCAAAATTATCTTCTTAACATCCCGTGATGATCATGATGCGGTATTGACAGGCATGACCCTTGGGGCAAGCGATTATATCAAGAAACCATTTGATGCCGACGAGCTACTGATTCGCATTATGTCGCAGTTGCGTACGAAACATAAAGAAGATGAGTTACAGAAAATGGAAGAGAAGGCGAGTGTATTGCATAATTTGGCATTTCGCGATGCATTAACCGGATTATTAAATCGCAATTATGTCGATCAAAAATTAAAGAATACATTGGATATCAATATTCCGATGATGTTAATCATTGCCGATATTGATGATTTTAAATATGTAAATGATTATTTCGGTCATGAAATCGGCGATATGGTTTTAATTGGTATTGCCAGTACGCTTGCTGCAACAGCTGCGAAATGGGAAGTGATACGCTGGGGCGGTGAAGAATTTCTCATCGTGTTTAAAGGTGTAACGCAACAAGACTGTACAGAGGTGGCGGAACAGATTCGTTATGCTGTAGAACATCTTCCTTTTCATAGTAATGGAGAAGATTTTCACTGTACGCTCACACAAGGCATCACCTGTTATGATCATGCATTGACCTTCTCAGAAAACGTTGAGATGGCAGATAAAGCTTTATATTATGGAAAACGTCATGGAAAAAATTGTTTTATCTGTTATGAGCATATGAAAGATCTGAAGGCAGGCGAAGTATTATGAGTTTTTTCGATGACAGTCTGTTAGATATGCTGGATGTATATATATATGAATCCAATGATCTTTTTGAACAATTGGATCGTATCCTATTGACACATCAACAAGATCACGCATTAACGAAAGAGGACATACATGCCATTTTTCGTGTCATGCATACGACGAAAAGCTCATCTGCGATGATGAATTTGACTGAGATTGCCAATTGTATGCATCGTTTAGAAGATGTGTTTGGCATTTTACGTGATGATCCACAACGCCTACAATCTCATGAAGACACATTATTCACCCTTTTGTATGATGTATCTGATTTTATGCATCAGCAATTGGATATCATGAAGCAGGAATCTTATCAGCCAGCGGATCCATCTTTTTTTATCAAGCGTATTGAAGAGCTGATGAATGCACTGCAACATAAAGAAGATGCAGAGACTAGTAAGATACCTAAACAAATACAAAAGCCAATCCCTGAACCTGAAAAAGCGGTCGATGCGAATACGTTTTATTTACATCTTTTATACGAAGAAGGTTGTATGATGGAAAATGTAAGAGCCTATATGATGGTCTTACAATTAAAACCACTATGTCAACAATTGCAAACATATCCTGAAGAATTAGAAAACAATAAGGATGCGGCATCTTATATCCAACAACATGGATTTTATCTGGCAATTACAAGCGACCATCCTGAACAGGCGATGAAGGTGGCACAGAATGCTTTATTTGTTCAAAGTTGTAAGCAGAAAGCATTAAAAGACACCCCATTTGCCCATGATGAGAAGAAGATGAATAAAAAAGTTGGTGCATTAAAAGAACAGAAAGAAACATTTTTATCTGTAAGAACCGATAAATTAGACGAATTACAAAATCTGATTGGTGAAATGATGATTGCCAGAGAAACTTTAAAAGTGTATATGCAGACAACTGGTAATGATGCTATGGTAGATTTTTATAAACAAACCTTTGATAAGTTATATGATCATTTAGAAGAGGTCGTTATGTCTATACGGCTTGTCCCAATGGCCATTTTAGTACCTAAATTATCACGTGTGGTACACGATGTGGCAGTGAAAGAGGGAAAAGATGTGGTATTTAAGGTTGAAGGAGAAGATACGGAATTTGATAAAGAAATTGTTGATCGTCTTTTTGAACCGTTAATGCATTTATTACGCAATGCGGTTGACCATGGTCTGGAAAGTAAAGAAGAGCGTTTACGCAATAAGAAATCGTCGCAGTGCGAAATTATCTTAAACGTTGAGCAAAGCAATGGTGAAGTAAAAATTCAGGTAAAAGATGATGGGCGAGGATTAAATGCTCAAAGGATACGCGAAAAAGCGATAGCAAAGGGATTATTAGCAGAAGATGCACAAATAAGTGATCAGGAATTATATCAGTTTCTATTGATGCCAGGCTTTTCAACAAAAGAAGAAGTCAGTGAAATCAGTGGCCGCGGTGTAGGTTTGGATGTGGTGAAACAGATGATTAATTCCAGTAACGGTCGATTAGCAATACAAAGTGAAGCAGGGAAAGGAACATCTTTTATCCTTTATCTGCCTTTGACACTTTCCATCATACCGGCACTGATCATTCGCTGTCATACGATTGTTTATGCAATTCCTATTCATGCAATTGAACATTTCTGCCCTTGGGATACTAATGTTTTTAGCGCACAAGGCCAACATGTGTATTATCGTTATAAGGAGATGAGTCTGCCTGTATTATTTCTTGATGAACTTTATCAACAAGTGGGGGATAAAACCATGCAAGAGCGTAAGAATAAGACCCTTATCATCTTAAATAGTCAAGGGATGAAGGCGGTATTGGCCGTTGATGAAGTCATCGAAACGCGAAATATCGTCGATAAGCCACTTCCAGGCGTATTACAAGATACATATCAGCAGCATACAGGTATCAGTGGCTATAGTTTGTTAGGAGATGGACATATTTGTTATGATCTTCGTGCGGAAACTTTATTAAAAAATGCTTGGAAAGGCAGGGAATAATATGCAATATATCGGTTTTGATATTCAAGATACACATTATGGCATAGCCTCAGACAATATTATTGAAATATTACAAGATGGTGTGATTACACCATTGCCTTGTGCACCACAAGGAGTTTGTGGCATGACCCATTATCAGGGAAGAAGTTATCCAGTTCTTGATTTATATGATATATTGGAAGTACCGGTTGATACATCGCTTAGCTGTATGATCATGGTAGAAACAAAACAGCATTATTATTTTGTGAATGTGCATACCATACCCTATTTGTTTGAAGATGGTGAAGCTATGGAGGTTCCTAAGGCTTTAGCAGACAGTGATATAGCAATCAAGCAGATTTTTAAGTGGCATGATCGCATGCAATTGATTATTTCGACAGAAAAATTATTTGCTTTTTTATTAGAACGTTTTCGCCATACGGCTTATCCATGGTGATAATTATGCAGACATCCATATGAAGATGTCTGTTTTTTTGAATGGATGGTAGTCATATGTAGGAAGAAGGCAGAACATAAAAAGTTTCTAATACGTATCAGGAACAATAATATGATGATAAATGAAAAAGATATGTAAAAAATGATTATATTTTATGAAAACGATGAAAAGATGGTTGACGGATTCCCAAAATAGGTGTAACCTAAACATAATCATATAAGGGAGGCAGTCATTATGGAAATTGAATACGTACAGGCAAAAACATTAAAGGAAAAACCCGCTTGGGATCAAAACCTTGGCTTTGGTAAATACTTTACGGATTATATGTTCACAATGGATTGGACAGTAAATAAAGGTTGGCACAATGCTAAAATTGAACCCTATGCGCCTATTTGTTTGGATCCGGCAACTCTGGTTTTACATTATGCACAGGAAACTTTTGAAGGTTTGAAAGCTTATAAAAGTAAGGATGGAAACGTACTTTTATTTCGCCCTGAAATGAATGCACGACGTTTTGCGAACTCAAATCGTCGTTTATGCATGGAAATTCTACCGGAAGAAATGTTTGTCGAGGCGATTGAAAAATTAGTAGCTCATGAAGCAGATTGGATTCCTACTGCAGAGGGAACCTCATTATATATCCGTCCATTCATGTTTGCTACAGAAGCAGCTGTTGGTGTGCATCCAAGCAGTGCCTATAAGTTTGTGATTATTTTATCACCAGTAGGTGCTTATTATCCGGAAGGTGTAAATCCGGTAAAAATCTATGTAGAAGATGAATATGTGCGAGCAACTAAGGGAGGCACAGGCTTTACAAAATGTGGAGGTAATTATGCCGCTAGTATTGCAGCACAGGTAAAAGCAGAAAAATTAGGCTATACACAGGTATTGTGGCTAGATGGTGTAGAACGTAAATATGTGGAAGAAGTTGGAACCATGAATGTCATGTTCAAAATTGATAATAAGATCATTACCGCACCATGTGATGGAACAGTATTGCCGGGAGTTACACGTGATTCTATTTTACATATCTTAAAAGATTGGGTATAGAAAGTAGAAGAGCGTCAATATACTATTGATAAGTTAATGGAAGCGGGAAGAAAGGGTAAGCTAGAGGAAGCGTTTGGTACAGGAACGGCTGCTGTTATTTCACCAGTAGGAGAACTTTATTATAAGGGTGAGACCGTAACAATCAATGATTTTAAAACGGGGGAACTGACTCAGAAATTATACGATACCTTGACAGGTATTCAATGGGGAAATGTAAAAGATACGTATGGTTGGACACGTATTGTTAAATAAACATTAAGCGAATAAAAAAACGGTTTTGACCGTTTTTTTTAAATCTAAGTTATACTTGCCTCATAAATGGAAACAATGGAAGCTTTTAATAAAGCGTCAAACGCTTCTTGGGTTTGGGTAATCTGCAGACCTTGTGTTAAGGCTCTGGAAAAGCTTGCTATGATACCATGATTTTTTGCCAATAATGCATTCGCTTGTTCACGGCTGTAACCACCGGATAAGGCCACAATTCGCACAATATGCGTATCCGTTAATAAATCTTTGTAGAAATCATCTTGACTTGGCAATGTTAATTTAAACATGATTTGTTCATTATCCAAAGTTAACAATTGCTTTTTAATCTCTTCTTTTAAACGTTTTTCACAAGCTGCCTTATCTTCGCTATAAATATCAACTTCCGGTTCTAAAATAGGGATAAAACCATGTGCGGCAATTTGTTTGCCTAAGGCGAATTGCTGTTCAACGATTCTTTGAATACCATCTGCATTCGCGTGATGGATGACACTTCGCATCTTAGTGCCGAAGATATGACGTTGTTTTGCCCGTTGCAGTAATTCTTCTAAATTAGGGATTGGCTTCATTAGTTGAACGCCATCACTTTCTGTTTGCAATCCTTTATCAACCTTAAGGATTGGCAAGATATGCTTTTCTTCCCATAAATAATCTGCCGTATACTTCCCTTCAATTTGACGATCCATCGTATTTTCAAAAAGGATGGCAGCTAAGATATGAGCATTCGTAAAAGCTGGAGAAGTCATGATACGTGTACGCATAGCGTGAATACAATCAAACATTTCTTCATCACTGTGGTATTGTGATGCATCGACGCCATATAAACGAAGGGCTTTTGGTGTACTTCCGCCGCTTTGATCAAGTGCAGCGATAAACCCTTTGTGTGAATGCATTTGAATGACTCTTTCATCTTTCATCATTCACACCTCCTTCAAACGTTTTTTTAAACGTTTTCTTTATACTATTATTGTACCACGTTTTCCGCAAATAAAAAGGAATGTATCAAATAGTCACTATTCCATTTGTGTGATAAATTGAACGCATGCTATTTTTTCAACATCCTTTCAGCACCTTCACTCATTACTAGCTGATATCCATGAGAAGATATGGTTGCTGTATCATCTTCAGGGGCAATGGTATCGTCATAAACCCAAATGGCTTCAACAGAAATGCCTTTTTCTTTACGAATCTTTGCCAAAATTTTTTCGCCTTCTGCATGAGATACCGTATATAGGGTCGTCGATAACATGTCGGCAATACCACCATCCTTGGTGATAACAGTTACACTGCGGCAATGTTTTGCAGGCATAAGCGTACTAGGGTCTATAATATGATGCATGATTTGTCCTTTGTATGTATAATAGCGTTGATAATCACCGCTAGTCACAAAAGATGAAGATTCATTAATGGAAATAGATGCTAAAGAAGCGCTCGATAAAGTATCATAATTGGGGATTTGCAGGCCAACATTCCAGGCACTTCCATCTGGTTTTGCGCCAATTAAGCGAACATTGCCACCGCCATTGATGATGGCATGCTTTAAACCGGCTTTTTCTAGCTTTTGTGCTACTTTTTCAACAGCATATCCTTTGGCAATTGCGCCAACATCAAGCTGTGTATGTGAATTGTTAATATAGACTGTGCTTGCTTTTTCATCCAGTTCAACATGTTCCCATCCCGTATAGGTGTTTGCCTGTTGCAAGGCTTTCTTAGAAGGGATGGTTGCGTTCTTTGGATTTTTTTCAGCGGCTTCGCGCGCATCGTGCCATAAATCTAAGACAGCTCCCATCGTAACGGAAAACTGATGATTGCTAAGGGCATCGTATTCTTTTGATTGTTTTAACAGCTCCATAATAGGTTCGTCTACCTTGATCGGCTTATCACCGGCATGATCATTGATTGTCTTAATATTGTTAATGCCATCATAATTATGATATTTATCAAATAGCTTATCATAGCGTTTGAATTCATCTTGAAGAATCTGCTCATATTGTTTATACGTATGTTCATCTTTTGCATAGGCTGTAAACATGACTACCGTATCAAAGCCTAAGCTTGTAGAAGTCATGGAATATTTTTCTAGTGTTACAGTATCTTTTTTACTGCTGCATCCATTACTAATCAGGATTGTTAACAGACAGCATAAGCATAATTGGATTTTTCTCATTCTTATCACCGAGAGTTATTATACCATTATCATTTGGTATTATCCACTAAAAGCAAGCTTCCTTTGTTAGCATCCTTAAAATAAGCCATTAGGGATAAAAATGTGTATAATATCGCTTCATTTCAAAACAGAAGATGGACTCATTGCAAATGAGGAAATGCGTATGCCGGCGATGACGTCAGAAGATGTGGGGATTAGCTAATTATAAGAGATGTTTTGATTATTTGAGGAATCATTTGGTGAAAGGAAATGTTTTATGAAATGAACATGTGGGCCAAGGCCCAAAATATTGGATTTTTAAGATAAGATGAAGGAATTTAAGAAAAGAATAACGTATGCAAAGGACAGGAAAAGCGTTTCTTTTGTTATGACAGTAGGTGTTGTGTAAAAATCATAAAAACGAAATTCTAAGATAACTGCGAAATGAATGAATAATAAAAAAGTATGAAAATCATCCGAAATTGTATAGATGATTTTCATACTCTATGTTATTTAATGATGCTTTGCCTTTTTTGGCGTTATGCGAATTCAATGACGGTAGAAGCGTCGAGCATTTTTATTTTCTCCATCATCTGTTGTCGCTTTTCTTCAAAATGTTCTTTTTGATTTGCATAACAAGATGCATGCTGTTGGAAGAGCTCTAACAATTGAGCGGCTGTGATTGTTTTATTGACACAATTGCTGTTTTTCCAATTGATGGTGATATTCCACACACCATGATCATTCAAGTAAATCAAGCCTAAGGGGGTAATCGCCAAAGGTACAACAAAGCCTAATACGATCGTATCTTGAAATACGTTTTGCAGTTTCATAAACGTCATCCTCTTTCATAATATAAGATAATTGTAAAACGAAATAAACAAACAGGCAATACTTTTATAGGAGATAAAAAGAACGAAATGATAAGAAGCGTTTTCTAAGATTGCTTTTCATTAATACATGGGTGGTGATCTTATAAATGAACTTCCATAACCAGAGGAAGGAATTCACACTATATTCCATCAGCTGGAAACATCAGGAATCCGATGAAAAAAACGAAAAATTTCTTTATGTACCTATTTGAAAATGTTATAATAATCTCGGTATGTGATTTAGATGAATTATCTGAATTTACATAGAAAATTAGGAAAGGCTTAAAGAAAGGTTAGGTGACGATGATGTCATTGTTTAAAGGTCCAATGCGTCAGCACATACAGGGTCACAAAGAGTTGACAGAGCATGTTGACATTCTGGAAATTAAGGCTGGAAATTGTGTATACATTCCCATGCTGTCCGGTGCCAGCACCAATCTGGAAATGCTTGTACAGGAAGGCGATAAAGTCTTAGTAGGTACAAAGCTTGCTGTATGCAATGAACGTAATGTTGTTCCTATTTATTCAAGTGTTTCCGGTACTGTGAAGGGTATTGAGAAACGTATGCATTCTTCATTAAAACCGGTGAATCATCTGGTGATTGAAAATGATGGAGAGTACAAAAAAGAACAGTCCTTTGAACCGTTGGATTATGAAACAGCGGATCGTACAGCTTTAATCGATTTCATGATGAATGCTGGTATTATTGGACTTGGTGGGGCAGGATTCCCTGCTTACATCAAATACAAATTTGCGAAGGATGTTGAAAAACTGATCATTAATGCTGTGGAATGTGAACCATTCATTACAGCAGATTATAAGATGATACAGGCGCACAAAGAAGAACTGGTGACAGGAATTCTGGCAATGAAGAAAATGGCGATGGCAAAGGAAGCCGTAATTGCCATTAAGAAAACACATCCGGATTTGATTTCTTTTTGTGAGGAAGCTGTAAAAGGTTTGGATGGTGTGAGTGTTGTTGCTGTTCCAGATGTATATCCTATGGGCTGGGAACGCGTGTTAGTGCGTGAAATTATGCATAAGGAATATGAAAAATTGCCTGGTGAAGTTGGCGCTATCGTCAACAATGCCACAACCGCAATTGCTTTCGGTAATGCCTTGTTGCATGGGGAAGCCATTATCACAAAGACACTGACAGTGTCTGGTAATGCTATCAAACATCCACAGAATGTAACCGTACCAGTTGGTGTTCCAGTGAATGAAGTTGTTGAAGCTTGCGGTGGTTATACATGTGATGATGTGAAACTGATTGCTGGTGGGCCAATGATGGGAAAAACGATCGTTAATGATAAGTTTGTGATCGATCGCAATATGAACGCTATTACGATTTTGGCAAATAAACCATATGACAGTGTGGCATGTTTGCGTTGTGGAAAGTGTAGTGATCATTGCCCGGCAGGTTTACAGCCAGTGCGTATTGCCCAAGCGGTTAAGACAAAGGATAAAAATGCCATGGAAAAACTATGTGCGATGGATTGTATCGAATGCGGTTTATGTACCTTCATCTGTCCATCTCGCTTGGATGTAACAGAAAACGTACGGAAAGCAAAACGCCAGCTTATGATGGCGAAGAAGTAAGGAGGGTAAAGAGATGAAATTTACGTTTAACGCATCGCCTAACTTACGTCAGAGTCAGAGTACCAAACAGATCATGTTAGAGTTGATGCTGGGACTGCTGGTTGTCTTCGGCTTTTCCCTGGTTTATTATAACAGTGTTTATGGTATGGAATATGCTTTGCAGGCAGTGAAACTAATGGTTGTTTCCTTAGTAGTAGCCTTAGTAACAGAGATTGCCTTTGCATTCTTTACCAAGAAAGATGCTAAGTTTGATTTTGCTTATATCAAGCAATTCTTAGGTTCTTCTTTTGGATGGATCACCGCGATCATTTTGACATTGATGTGTCCGATCAGTATTCGTCCATATGCCTTAGGAGTTTCGACATTTATTGCCATTTTCTTTGGCAAGCTGTTATTCGGCGGCTTCGGTAACAATATTTTTAATCCGGCTGCTTTTGGTAGAGCGATTGTGTTTGCGACTTTCATGGGAGCGACCACGGATGTTGTAACAGGTGCAACACCAACGACATTGATTGCAACCAATTATAACTGGCTTGTTGTTAATCCTGAGATGATTCAGGAAATGATGAGTGAAGTCGGTGGCTTAGGTAAATTATTTACCGGTTGGTATCCTGGGGCCATCGGTGAAACTAGTGCATTGGTTATTTTATTGGTTGGTGTCATTTTGGCAATTCGTAAAGTGATCGACTGGCGTGTACCTGTGGTATATCTGGGAAGTATCTTTCTCTTGACTGCTTGCGTCGCATTGTTGCGTGGGGTAGGAAGTTATGAAGGATTGCCTGGTTTCATTTGGTATCCGTTAGTACATGTGTTAACTGGTGGTGTCGTCTTTGGGGCTATCTTCATGTTGACGGATCCGGTTACTTCACCAACCAGTGCGCAGGGACGTTGTATTTTTGCGTTAGGTGCTGCAATCTTTACGGTATTAATTCGTATTAAGGCGAATTTACCAGAAGGATGTTTATATTCTATCTTATTAATGAACATGTTAACACCAATGATCGAAAAGAGTCTGGAAGGCAAGCAATTGGCTTTACGTAAAAAGGCATGGATCATCAGCGGTGTTGTTGGTGTGGTTGGTTTAGGAAGCGTCTTATTAGCTGGAAATGTCATTGAGGCGAAAGAACCGGCACCTAAGGTATTCTTAAAAACTGAAGATAAAGATGTGAATAAATTTGAAGCTAAGATTACGGCTACCAAAGACAATGGTGATGGCACTGTGACTTATAAGGTGGAAGCACAGGGATATGCGTCTACCGAAGATGCATCAAAATTTAATAAATTTGATATTGTGGTAAACACCAAAGATCATACGATCGTATCTGTGACACCTACAGAGGTAGTTGATACGGAATATGTCGGTGATAAGATTTTAAATGAAGCATTCTTATCACAATTTAAAGAGCAGAAATTAAGTGACAATATAGAAGTAGAAGTTAATGATGCAGTTACAGGAGCTACGTTCTCATCAAAATCAACTGTCCGTGCAGTTGAAGAAGTGCGTAAGGCTCTGGGCTACTAGGAGGTAATCGTATGAAGAAAATTTTACATCTTACGGTATTCCTAGCTCTGATTGCTGCATTAGCCGGAGGAGCTTTAGGATTTGCCAACTCTATGACAGCTCCAGTCATCGCGGAAAATGAACTGAAAGCAGAACGCGATACCTTAAAGGTTATCTATGATGATGTTCCTGACAGTGCGTTCGTTGTTGAAAAAGAAAATGTTTCTAAGACGATTCAGAAAGTCTTTAAAGTAGAAGGAAAAGGATATATCTTCAAAATGAAGGTTACCGGTTATAAAGATGGTACTTCCTTCCTTGTTGCGTTAGATAAGGATGGTAAGGTTGTTGATTATGTGGCTATATCAAACGGCGATACCCAGGGACTGGGAAGCAAGGTTACAGAAAAACCATTCCGTGAAAAACTGCAGGGTGCTGATGCTCTTGGCAGCGAAATTGATGAAGATACCATTACCGGTGCAACTGTTTCAAGTAAACCGGTCATTGAAGGTATTAAGGAAGCAGCCAAATATCAGGCTGACCATTTGAAATAGGAGGTGGATGAAGAATGAATCGTAAAGAAAATTTTACAGCAGGTTTCATCCGTGAAAATCCTGTTTTCTCATTGTATTTAGGTTTATGCTCTACATTAGCTATTACGACAACTTTGAACAATGCCATTGGTATGGGAGTAGCTGTTATTGCCGTATTGATCATGTCCAATGTCATTATTTCCCTGATTCGTAACATTACACCATCAGAAATTCGTATCCCAGTGTATATCGTTATCATCGCGACTTTAGTTAAAGTTATTCAGATGCTGATTAAAGCATATGCACCAAGTCTAGATACCGCACTTGGAGTATTTATTCCACTGATCGTTGTAAACTGTATTATCTTAGGTCGTGCTGAGGCATTTGCCAGCAAGAATAAGGTATTAGATTCTGCGTTAGATGGTTTAGGTATGGGACTTGGCTATACGGTTTCTATCATCATCATGTCTGCCATTCGTCAGATTTTAGCTACAGGTGTGATTTCTTTTGATAACCCATTTAATGCGGCGCAGAATATCTTCACTCTGCGTATCATCCCAGATGATTTTGCCATTTCCATGTTCTCTCAGCCATTTGGGGCTTTCTGTACATTTGCCTGCTTGGCGGCTGGATTGGCAGCTTATAAGGCACATAAAGAGAACAAAGCTAAAAAACTGGAAAAGGAGGCGAAATAATTTATGGATTGGAGTAATTTATTCGTCATGTTCGTAACGTTTGTTTTGATTAACAACGTTGTGCTGAATCAGTTTTTAGGTATGTGCCCATTCATGGGGGTATCCAAAAAAAGTAGTTCAGCTATTGGTATGGGGGCTGCCGTTACTTTCGTTATCGTCGCGGCTTCCTTGGTTACGTATGCGTTATATTACGGCGTATTAGATAAATGTGGTTTACAATATATGGATCTGATTACCTTCATTCTGGTTATCGCAGCTTTAGTACAGTTGGTTGAAATGATCATTAAGAAGACGAGTCCTTCCTTATACAAGGCATTAGGTGTCTATCTGCCTTTGATTACGACAAACTGTGTCGTATTGAATGTTACCTTAAATAATATTACCAATGGATATAACTTCGCTGAAATGCTGACATATTCCATTGCCATTCCTTTAGGCTTTACATTGGTATTGTATATTTTCTCTACCATTCGTGAACGTCTGGATGCCTGTGATACACCGCTTTCCTGGAAAGGTAACCCGATTGCCCTGATTGTAGCTGCCATTATGGCTTTGGCTTTCAGTGGCTTGATGGGTCTGGTATAGCATATGGCGAGCGCAGTTATTTACTTAGCTATTTTAGGAGGTATTTATGCATTAGTTTTCTATTTGAATCATAAAACACCGCTTCCTAAAGGCTGTGAAAACTTAAAAGCAGAGTGTGAAGGCTGCCATGATGTAGCCTGCTGCAACAACCCTGCGCATGATAAATAGGAAAGGGGAATAACCATGTTAACAGCTGTTTTAATGATGTTGGTACTTGGTGCAATTCTTGGTTTGGGACTTGGAATCGCAGATAGATTTTTGAGTGTTGAAGTAGATGAACGCGTAGAAAAGGTCAGCAGCATGCTGCCTAACTACAACTGTGGAAGTTGCGGTTATGCTGGATGTAGTGGTCTTGCCGAGGCTTTGGTAAATGGTGAAATTACTGTGGTTGGTACATGTAAACCATGTAAAGCTGATCAGAAGGCAGCCATTGCAGAATACTTAAACACAACACCAGGACCTGACGGCAATTGTGTCAAGGTGAAACCATAAAGGTAACAATGAGATAATCTATCTTAACGGATAGGTTATCTTTTTTTAGACAACAATGGTGCATGATAGTATTTAAAACATGTGGTTTTATGAGGCTGTTATAAAGATTAAAAAGAGCTTTCCCTTCTTTATGACTTTTGATAAAATGAGAGAAAGAAAGGTGATGCAGATTGGATAAGGAAACCATTCATCGTTGTACGTGG